>Ga0208508_1000283_pt1 | contig 13953 bp, 23 predicted proteins | sample LakWasMeta1_LOW4_2_FD_183853 | JGI IMG/M metagenome (GOLD analysis project Ga0208508, IMG submission 183853) | Freshwater sediment methanotrophic microbial communities from Lake Washington under simulated oxygen tension - Sediment Metagenome... | ecosystem: Environmental > Aquatic > Freshwater >...
CTGCAGGCCATAAAAATCATGCTGCCCATCTGCATCACACTCTTTAATCCATTTTTCCCATAGCTTCTGAGTTTGACTATTATCTATCTTTGCGATAATCCCTGTGCCCACTGCATTACTGACATAGGTTGATATTGCTTTTTTTGCATATGGATTATTGCGTATCAGGTCCCGCGAACGGTTTCGCAATAATGTTAAAGCAGGAGTAATCTCCGCATTGGCTGAATTCCCGCCGCTAGTCCAACCATTTGTACGGCGGCCAGTCTTAGCCCCATCATAAGAACGCTGCACAAGATTCATTGCTGCACGTGCACGTGCCCTTTTCAATCCAGCTTCAGGACTGACATATCCAATAATTGAATCGATTATCGAGGCCATTATGAGCGACCTCTCTGTGCATATGATGTACGTGTGACTTTGGCGATAGTGCCATTGGATTGAAGAGCACCTGAAATTAAATCACGTGCTTTCAGCAGGTCTGTCATGGAGCGATAGGTAACAGTTCTTCCATTAACTGAAACTGTCAGTTCTCCAGTGGCAATTGCCGCTTCAATATTATCTAGATCGGTGGTGGTAAAAGCCATAAGCAGTCCTTTTAGGATTGCTTATTTTTACAGCCTTATGTTTATTGTTACCAATAAAAAATGGCACAAATTATCTACGTGAAATTGCCCTATAAACTGTCCTGCGCGATACTCCACATTCACGCATAACATCCTGAACATTATTGCCAGTAAACATCCTCTTTATTTTTTGCGTTCTGTTGATATGTGATTTTTTTTGAATATAGACCTGTTCTCCTTCATATTCATGTCTGATCTGTTCTTCAATTTTTATCGCTAGCTCTTCAGTGATAGTCGGTTGCATTTCACGTACACGCTCTAAAATTCGGCTCAGAATATCGCGGCGCTCTGCATTCATCGGTCTCTCCTGTTTAAAATTCTACTGGTAACATCATTACGTGAAATTGCAGCTGGAGGCTGCTTGATTATTTGTGGCGGAGGCTTTGCTGCTGCTTGCGCTGGTTGCGGTGCATATTTGCTTAAATCCACCGCACACAGGCGCATGGCCGCAAATGAATACACTTTACAGTCAATGGCTTCGTTACGCGCACGGGTCTTAACCCACATTGAAAATGGGCGTGTGCCCTTGATTTTAGTCACTAGCTTTTCAGCCGTAAGCTGCGCAAAGTATTCATCATCAAATGCGGAATCCTGTGGAAAGTGTATATACCCAGGACCGGGCGTTTGATTTTTAAGCCGTGAATAAACTAGCGCTTTCCCCTGGTCAACTCCGAGCGGCTCTACATGCACGCCACGTTTGCGCTTGATACGCATGCGCGACTTGCGTTTTCGTTCATCTTCAATTAAAGGGCGGCCTGCGCCTTCAATCCCCTTAATGGCCACGCACCATTTACGCTTTTCACAGAATGCATATACCATGCTGGTGTTATAGCCGGAGTCAATCGCAGCCAGTCGTATACCGGAATCCGTCAAAATGATATGCAAGTCGTCCCATACTTCCTGTTGTACGGTATCGCCAGGAATAATAATGTGATCAAGCGTCCAGTTTTCCTCATCTTTACCCCAGCCATCAATCGTGACTTCGAGCCGGTCTTTTTGTACGTCAACGCCTGCTGTTTTAAGAATGATTGGCGGGTTATCATAAACTTCAAGCCGCATGATTAATGCAGCAGGGTCCTGTTCTTCACCTTCTTCTTTGAACACTTCACCAAGATAGGTATTAATAAACGCTTTAAGTTCACTGGTATCATGCTGGCAGCTAAGCCACTTTTCAGCGATTGATTTCCATCCCAATCCCAAACCGATAGGTGCATATAGCGCATTTAGATGATAACCTCGCGTTGCTTTGATGCTAGGACGCTCTGCAATCCATCGGCCTTGCATCAGCATATTGGTTTTATGACCTTCATCGATGTACGCACCACAATGCTCGCAAAGGTATTGGCATGATTCAATGACAGCAGGCTCATCTTCTTTGGGCAAGCTCATCTTCCATTTAAGGCCATAAGGCTTATCCTTACCTCCAAATTTAAGTACCTGGTATTCACCACAATGCGGGCATGGAACGTTATAGCGCCGCATGTCACTACGCTTATATAAGATTTCAATGCGTGATGCCTGGTCATTGGTAGGCGTACTGACAAAGTAACTTTTTGACCGGCTAAATGTGCGCTGACGGTTTTCAATCAGCGTCATCGGGTCACCTTCCCCGCCAACATCCCATGGAAAAGCATCTACTTCGTCACAAATTACATAAGGCAAGTGATCAGAACGCAGGCTATCGGGTGAATTTGCACCAGCCTTAATAATTCGTGAACGTGCACCGTATTCCATTAAATCACCGCGATTTGTCTTGCTACGGCTGGCGTGACTGACTAACTCAGATAAAGCCTCTGTTTCATCCAACATTTTAGCCAGGCGCGGATTAAATGAACGGTCACGAAGCTCGAGCGTAGGTACAACCACTAATAGATCCTTATTTTGCAGGTGATGCATGACATAACCGAGCCAGTTATACATGGCCTCGGTACCACCAACGCCGGATGACTTGATGAATACCGTACTGCGTACCGGACTATGCTCGCTTAAGCTATCCATGATCTCACGCAAGTACGGAGTTAATGCAGTATTCCAGCGGCCTGGTGAGTTCGTACCGGATTGTAGCCAGCGATTACGGTCTGCCCATTGTGAAACAGTTAGCAGATCACGCGGCTTTGCACCGCGCTTGAAGTATTCTGAAAAGGCTGGCAACGCAAGGTTAGCGGATTCAACTTCATTAGTAAGTTCACGCATCAAATCCAGCATACAATCACTCATCAGGTAATGCACGCGCGTTTCGTCATACTCGCCATCGATAGCACTCATTAAACGTGATTCCATCCTGTTAACCAGGCGCAACATAAGCGCCCTTGTTTTTATGGCGGAGCTGATCACGTTTTCAAAAGTGCAGGTTTCGCTTAATGCTTTTTCATATTCCTTGCTGGCGATCTCGAAATTAAGGCGCGCTTCTTCTGTTTTTAGATCCGCCATATTAAGCATTTTGTTTATTGCCTTTCTTTAAACGGCGCATGGCACGTGGAAACTCAGCTTTAATTACTGTTCTCAATACTTTCAATTCATCCTGCAGCAGCTGCTTACGTAGCGATTTATCTTGCGTCACACTCAGGCGTGGCGCAGTCTGGTCAATTAAGCGCTCTACCGTAGCGCGTAACGTATTGCCAAGCGCCAGAGCCTCTCGCCTTACGTCACCAATGATGAAACGCTTACCAAGTACCAGGTCAAAGTTCAATTCTTTGGATTTATTCTTTAGTGCCTGAGTCTCGCGCTCATAATGCTGGCGGCTACCATCAACAACTTCAGCTGCTTTGCGTTTTTTACGTGCTGTCTTTGTACTTTTACGTGCTGCCTCATGCCTAGCTGCAACTACCGGATTAGAACCGCTAGCAGTTTCTGCAATCTTTGCCAGTGATGCTTCAACCTCTACAAGCTTTCCATCTTTAGTCAGTACAATCCGGCCATGCTTAATAAGCTCAGTGATGTAGCTTGGTGCTCGGTTAATACGCTTAGCGAAATGGCTTTTACGTTCGATGGTCATTTATTTATTACTTGCAATCGGTTCATATGAATCACAATCATCCCCAGCCAATGCATAAAATGCAGCCCATGATTGATTTTCTGCTTCAGGTCTAAGGTAACGTCCACATGAATGCTTAAACGCGCACCCTATCCCCTCACATTTTGCTTTGTCACTATTTTTTGTAAGTGTTATTTGCTCAGTCATTACCTTTTACCTAAACTAATTTTTAATAATCCAGCAATCACTCCTTCAGCTGGGACCTTATTTTTTAAATCACCAAGCGCCAGATAATCAGCACCATTTATTTCTAATCTAGGTACTGCTGATTCTTTCCAGTTCCTACTACCACCAACCTGACCTGTCTCATTGTTAACTGCTTTAAATTCAACCAAGCCAAAAACCTCTTTAAATTCTCCTACTACTTCACTAATACTCTTTTCTTTCATAATGAATAAGTAATGTGATGGGGTGTGATGGGGTCATGTGTACCCCGTAACATCCGTGAGGCGCATGTATAAAGGCGTGTGATGGGTGTGACGGGTGTGACGGGGCATTTCCCGTGTGCGTGAGAAATATATTTATTTAATAAAGTATTTAATAAATATTTATATTCACGTGTACACGCACGCATGAAAGCCCGTAACACCCGTAACAAGCCAACAAACATGCGGTATTTGCCCGTAACATACCCCATCACATCCCCCGTCACACCCATCACATTAATTGTCATTTCGTGGCCTTAATGCTTCTTTGAAATCTAAAACACAGGTTGTAACCCACTGTGATTCAGTCAAGTCAGCAGTTTTTTTATGCTTTTCTGTAAAAAATCTAGACGGAGGGAATATAACAGCACGCTGTTTTGCATCCCCACTAAAGTGATAATCTGAATAAATACGCGGTTTACTGCGTACCCATCCATGTGTTTTTACGATGTTTCCGATAATCTGGTTCAATTCTCTCGGCCTGATTACGCCGTTACGCTTGGCCCAATCGGTATATGCCTTATATAAATCCTCACTCAGGCATGGGCAAACAGGAAGATCCAGTTCATTTAATACCCATTCCTGCAGGAATCTATCCCCAGACTCAAGGTTTAAATCGATAAGGTCCTGTTTTGATTTTGTCATCGGCGGCTTGGTATGTTCATTAAAATCACCAAGCGGCAGATGCAGCAGGTAATCATGCAAAGCCTCGATACCACCCTCTTTGACTTCTTCAGCCACGTCAGAATAGTAATTAGGGTGTAGCTTTTCAGGTGTCCAGATCACAGCAAAGCGCCGGTCGTCTTTTTCCAGCACCAGAGGCTGTTTCTCATTGGATAAGAAAACGATGTTCACATGGTTTTTTTCATCATGTGCTGCAACATTTTTTGGATTGATACGAATCGTATCTCCAGTAATTAGCGCCTTAATCTTATTCTTGATATGGAATAGTTCCTGCCTGGCAACAACCTCATCGGCAATCATGAATAATTTACCACTGGCCCAATCATTGAATTTATCATCGATTTCAGCCTGGCCAACAATGCGTGAATACTTGCCGAATAACTGAGCGTAAGCTTCAAAAAACAGATTTTTACCAGCCCCCTGTGGCCCATGAAATATTAAAGCCGTGCGCATTTTTGCGCCTTTGTTTTGAATCGGATATGCCAGCCACTTTAAAACCCACTGGTATATATCGTTATTTCCTGATTCTTCACCACTACATAAGTGCTCAAGTAGGCTAAGTAATATTGCACACTGGCCTTCTTTTGGTTTAGTTGGCCATCCTCCCCATAGATTGCAGAGAATGCTTTTATCCTTTTCAGTAGGGTCAAACCCGACTTCAGATAATCTGACTACCTTTCTCATTGGATGCAACTTCCATTCACGCCAAGCATGATCTACACAAACATCTAATACATCAGACTTCGGTATCAGGCTTGATTCTTGATGGTCATACATCGTACCGCCAGCACCATAAATTAAACTGTAACGCTCAACAGCTTCAGTCACATCAAGCAATGGCTTTAATGTACTTTTAATATCATTAACCCCACCCCCCTGCTGTGCAGCGCCCGCGCGCGGGCCGCTATAAACCCAACCAAGCTGGTTAAGCTTGTCTGTAATTTGCACTGATATGGTGCTTTCTGAGCAATTAGTAAAGTTAACTAGGTCATTAAAGTCGGTTAACTTCTTTCCTTCACGGTCAAATGGGAACTCTGGCTTAATCCATGCGCCGCCGACCGCAAGCGCAGCTGACTCAGCGGCTTTGCACCCAGGATTACCTTCAGTCAGATAATCATCATCAGCACATATCAAAATTTTTGCACGTGGATACTCTTTATGCAGAGCACTGGCAACCTCAATCAGGTTTCCAGCATCAAATGCAACCGCAACCGGAATATCCGTTGCTTGATAAATACTTGCACCAGTAGCATAACCTTCAGCAATCAGGATAATTGGTGTAATTGATGTAACACTTCCGCATAAATGGAAGTGTGCTTTCTTGTTCAAGCCTTTTGGCCAGTATTCTTTTTCAAGTTTATTACCGCGGTCCTTACCGCGTATGATCTGTAATCCCCAAATCTTTCCCTTTGTATCTTTCATAGGGATTGCAACGGTACCGTTACCAGCTGGTGAAAATCGTAAACCATGCGCTCTCACTAGCTTACGGTTCAAATAGCTGCTTTCACCTTCTTGCACATATTTGTACCAGGCAACTGTAGCCATATGCGATGCTTTTTCTGCATCCTGATCACGCTGCAGCTTCGCTCTTTTCTGAGCATCAGCATGTTGTTTTTTGATTGCAGCTAGCTGCTCTTTGCTTAACTTAACATCCGCACCTGGTGCAATCTTTTCAATGAATGGTTCACCACCAAACCAATAACCAAATGAGCCGATGAGCGCATGCTCTCCATCATCAAGCGTAATTTCATGAACCACATACCAGCCACGCTGCTTATGTCCTTCACGCTTGATGCGCTTCATTACACCAATATCTAGCCTGCTGATAATAAAATCATGGCTGATAAGAGTATTTAATACTTCATCGTAGTTTATCCAGGAACTCATCTTATTAAACCACCTTCAACAGCACGAATAGCCCTGTCAAACTCAACCACAAGTTCTTTATTAATTTTGTCTAAAACCCTAGTATTGATGCGTTTTGTATTAAACATCTGTGGCACATCAATAGTTTGTTTTGCTTGAATTGGATATCGTTCATTACCAACACGTGTAAATACTGCCGTACCACCTGTACGCTTGTTAGTTGCAATAAAAGCCCCGGATAACGTAGTTTTACTGCCCTGCTTTTTAATTTTGAAGTGCAGCTGGTTTCTTGTTCCAGCTTTCGCACGGCGGCGGCCTTCTGCCAAAGTGACTTTATTCTCTACAAACCTGATCATATTGATAGTTGTTCCCTTTCGTCTTCCTGATGCAAATGGGTCCAGCACTACCATCCAATCCTTATAATCACGCCTGGCATTAACAACTCGAAGGCGCGGCCTCACCTCATCACCACGCAGGTTAAATTCAGAAGTGATTGCCCGGGTCATTTCAGTTTTTGCTTTTGCTACCACTTTATTAAGCGCTGCAGGAATAACCCTTTTTTGCAAATTATCTGACATGCGGTCCAGCCGATTCTGCACGCCTTTAAAATCTGTTTTTATTGTCAGAGCAACCATGAGAGCATCCGTTGTATGTTTAAAATTTCAGTAACTTTAAGAAGCAAAACCTAGCGGTATTTCGCGCTCGATTCGACCCGTACTGAGCAATGCCAGGGAGTACCTTTTGAAAATTACAATGTTGGTTTTAATTTTTTCAATAATCATCATCATTTCTTCTATCCAGCCAAGGGGCGCGGGGTTATCTATTACGATTAAACCGAAGCTGCCAATCATCACGGCAGTCAGAGTTACAGAATGTGGCACCATCACTAACTGATTCATCACAGTTGTAGCACTTGCCATTAGCGGTTAGCGTTGGCATAGTGCCGGCACTTGCGCGAACATTCTGCAACGCAAGTTCACGGTCCCTTATCTCGCGGTCAGTTGCCTGGTCATATATATCAGCCATAACAACTACCCTTCTGCAATCTCAGATATACGTGCAACAAACATTGCAAGGCGGCCCTGTACGTCAGCTGCTTCAGCTTTAATACGTTCCAGTTCATCTTTACTAATACGACCATCAGCCCAATCTGTCTGGAACTCTTTAGCAAACTGTCCAAGCTCAGTAAGAATGTCCATGAATCCATCAAGCATTGACATATCACCGCTATCACCAATATCAGGCAAAGGGATTGCTACATGATGCAATGTGAATGCCATTGCCTGCAGCATGCGATAATCACCCGTGATAGATTGAATCTTTACGCTTTCATCTAAACGCAGGTGATGAGACTCTGAACGTGGGTCAACCTTCTTATTCAATACATTCGGGCTTACATCACCCATGCGCTGAGCCAATGCATGAACTCCACCAGGGAAATCATGAGCCGTATGAAAAGCTGCATCTAAAACATTTGTACTTGTAATCATATTTACCTCCGATACAAAACGGCTAATTCCACCAGGATTAGCCGTTGTTTCTTATTTATTCACAACAGATACTGCAATCACTGACACAACGTAATAAAACACTGCTATGCATGATCTACGTATCGATCCAGACAAAAAGATACCCACAACCGATAAACGGCTGCGGGTATTAAAGTTGGAGGCAATACGACCAGTTCTCTGGCATATCCGGTATATAACCGTACCGGCACGGTGGGAAAAGGTGGAACTGCTCTTAATGTTAGAATCAGAGCTCTCATATCCAATCACAAACATATTTTTGAAAGGCAGCCCCATGACTATAGACGAACGCATAGAAGCACTCGATGAAAGACTGGAACAACTGGTAGACGCGCACCGAGCATTAGCTGCCAGGCATGAAGGTCTCATGATGAGCTGTAGAGTATTATTACCACTCATACAGATCGGCCAATCGACAAAACTAAGGTTAATGACCAGCGCTTACGACGCACTGACAATGCACATGGACGCTGCGAACTTTGATGATGAGTTTCAGCAAACTGCACGCACGGCAATTGATGAAGTTTTCTCAACGATTTAGATTGCCTAGGAATATAAACACCATGGCCACCATAAGAATTATAAATAGCATTGATGCTCATGCGGCTCTCTCCTCGCATGCACAACGCAGATCAGATGGAAGGCCATCGTTTGGATGCGGGTATATATCTGGGCGCAATTCGTGTGGAGTTACTCTCCAGTTAACTGATTTGCATGCCTTGATTACATGGCGCTCTGGAATTCCATTGACTGTTGTATTAAGCCACTTCCATACGTGAGCTTGCTTTATAGGTTCTTCTTCAGTAGCTAATACATCAGCTAAATGCTGTTGCTTGCCACCAAGAAGTTCAATAATCTTATCAAGGAAAATTTTAGACATGACAATAGAATATAACCAAAGTTATCGAATTGTCAATAACTATAGTTGTTTGACCAAAAATAATCTAAGTTGTATTTTGAAGACATGAAATTTGGCGAACGACTGAAAAAAGCAAGACTGCATGCTGGGTTATCTCAACGCAGGCTAGCTGAGCTAATTGGGTTTGAAGATGATGGATCACCAAGAATGTCACAAGCCAATATAGGAAAGCTTGAAACAAATCCAAAAGCTAAAGGCTCAAACTACACTGGGTTAATTGCAGAAATTTGTGGGGTAAGCAATAAATGGCTCACTCTCGGCGAGGGGGACTGGTTAGCATATATTGTCGTTTACGATAAGACACCTGAATACAGCACAGTTAAAGTAATGCAGCATATGAGCGAGGAAACAAAATACCAGGTTGTAAAAATCAGCGATTCGCTTGCTGAACCAGAGCCAAAACCAAACGGTCACAACCCGCCAAAAGCCACGGGCACATAAAATAAATAATATTTATAAACTACAAATACAGCGCAGTTTTGATTTTTAACTTGAGGGGTGGGTGAAAATGTCAGGGACAGATACAGGTATTAGATTGATTGTAGTAATATTTTTAGTTGTTTTGGCAATGTTGTAGTTCTTACTTCCATTCGCCATATTCGGTACTAAAGACCTAATCGAGCAGCAAATTAAAGAAACAAAAGAAACTAATAAGCTGCTTAAAAAAAACTTTGACATTAAAGACCAGAGAAAATAAATGGCTATATTTGAAAGCGACCACGTTTGTATGGCTTGTGGCCACATAGGTGAACCCAAGAAACTTGCCAACGGCAGCTTTGCTGTTGAAATCATTATATGGGCAGTTTTTATAGTGATAGCTGCATCAACCTCTTTTTTAATCCTCATTGCACCACTCGCCTATTCACTATCCCGCACCTTTAACAAAAAGCTTGTATGCGGTTTATGTAAAGGCCAGCAGATCATCCCGGCAGATTCACCAAACGGCAAAGAGATCATCAATAAAAATAGCGCACAAGCCAAGGTTGCGGAATAAACCATTGCAATTGCGGCAGAATATAGTTTATTTGCTATGCTGCATTCTGATATGCAGCTGCTGCACACAACAACCACAACAAACATCAAAACTTAAAAAAAGAGATTCTGCAAACCGCGCATTATTTTTAAAAAACAACCCATGCCCAAGCACCGGAAAAAATTATGGCTCATGCCCAGGCTATGTTGTTGATCATTACGTACCTATAAAGCGCGGCGGCGGCGACCATCCTTATAACATGCAGTGGCAAACCGTTGAAGATGCAAAATTGAAAGATAAATGGGAGTAGTTAATTATGTCAAACTTGCTTGATAGCGCCGAAATCGAAATCCCTTGCAAAAATTGCGCCCGCAAAACTAAGAAAAGCATCGGATGGATAAAGCCTCACAATAACTTTACCTGCCAATGCGGCACTATGATCACAATCGATGCGAGTCAATTCAAATCCGAGATTATCAAAGTTGAAAGAAGTTTGTCTGCGTTGCAAAAAACCATTAAGAATTTCGGTAAATAAGATTATTGGCTGAGCATCGCATTCAATTTTAATCTCTATTGATTTCATTTAATTCTCCATAAAAACCCGCTATAAGCGGGTTTTTTATCACCAACATTTCACAGCAATATCACTGCTTAAATAAATATTATCATAAAAATATAACTTTGGTTATTGACATAATAATAACTTTGGTTATATATTATTTCAAAGCGTCACCCAAACAACGTTAGGGAGTTTTGAAATGCACACACAAACTGACCTTCAGCAAGCATTCAACAGAGCAAAACTAGCCAATTTTGGTTTCACGCTTGAAAGCGCATTGGCTAATAAAGGCCTTGCGATTTGTTTAAACAGGTTGGCAGAAAATTATGCAAAGCGCCGGCCAGCCCCAGTAGCTAAAACCTACTGGTATCAAAAAATTTAAGGTTGATGCCATGCAAACAACAAATACAGATTTATTCGTCACCGTACCTGAAACTACCCTTCCATGCGGCACCATAGTTCCATCATTCCAGGTCGGACAATATGCCACTAGCCAATCAGATGACGGTAAAGCAATCATCGTTGCTGATCGTAAGCCCTGGGTAAATATCAACTACCACAAAGCAAATGAAGCTGCATCTGCAGCAGGTTATTCAGTCATCACAGAACTGCAATGGCTAGCCATCACGCATAACGTAGTTAACGTTGATTCCAACTGGACTAAAGGCAAGGTTGGTGAAGGCAAATTATTCCGTGGTATCCGCAAAGGTAACGTATCAAGCGCACAAGCTGGTGATTTTGATCCACTAGATAAAAAAGAACGCCGCTGGCTAACTCTGAGCAATGGCGAAAAAATCTGCGACATGAATGGCAATGTCTTTTCATGGGTATTCGATGACCTTCACGGCGATGACAAAGGCGTGATCAATAAACGCTTTGAAGACTCAGACCCATCTTTAACAACAGCACCCTACCCCAGCCAAGAAAAAGGTATGGGCTGGCGACCAGATAGTGGCCGTGATTGGTCTGGCTATGCGCTCGTCCGAGGCGGCTGCTGGTACTCGGACGACGGCGCGGGCGTGTTCCGTCTCGGCTACGGCTGGCCCGGCGACGACGGCGGCAGCGTCGGCTTCCGCTGCACCAAAAGTCTCTAGTCACTTATCACTCATCCAGGCCGCTGTGTAACGGCGGGCTGGTTTAACGGGAGAGTAAAAATGAATATGAAAATTTCAGAACAATCAGACATTCGCACAGTGCAAACCATGATTGATGAAGCGAAAGCACTTGGTTTACGTGTTGTGCATCGTCCTGACCAGGTTAAAAGCAATGTGATCAGCATGCGTGAAGCAGCTGAGCAACGCCGCCAGCAAATATGCGTTAGTCCAGAGGCTGCCTAATCATGGCTGCCGTGCATAAGCGTAGAAGGTTTATGTCTGTTGAAATTGAGATAGACCTATCTGAAATTGAAACAGAAGATTTAATTGCGGAGCTTCAAAGCCGAGACGTTAACTCTCATATTACTTCAATCGAGTTGGATGACATCTATAAACAATTTGCTTTTGGTAATGAAGCTCGTGCAGTTGAACTTACTAAGCAATATATCGAAAACACTATCGGACGGGTTCTGTAATGAGCCTACAAATCAGCAATTTCATCTATGACGCGCTGCGTGTTGCCATGATAGTGCTATGCATTGTAGCTATCACTTACGCGCTCTGCGACTCATTAAGTATTGGAGTATTCCAATGTTAAAGCTATTAAAACGCATCAAATTAACGCGCCACTATTACAAAAATCGTGGTTACTCATTAAGCGTAGCATGGGATTTAGCTGGGGGGACGCTATGACACAGCAAAACAAACGCAATTGCAGCATGCAGCTAGGAAGCATTGAACTTAAATTGATGTCATGGCCAACAGAACGAAATACTGTGGCTGCAAGCATGCTGATAACAACAGGGCCAATGCTAGTTGCAGAAACACTAGATGCTGAAAAATCTCAAATACTTATCGATATGCTGCATATGCATATCGACAATATAAAGCAAGCAGAGCTTGACATCATTGCACTGCAATCAAAGGCTGCAGCATGAACCGTACCCAACGCCGCCAGGCAGAACGCAACGAGCGCCGTGGCAAGGTTTATGCCGAGCGCGTAGTGCCATTACCTGCCCTACTGGATGAATTTACCGTATTCGATATGCCTCAAACCATACTTGAACAGATCAGCCATGGATCCGTTGATTCAATCCAGGGCGTACCGGTATTCAGAGATAACGCTGGAATATGGACTGAAATCACCCCGTCATTATCTGGCTGGATTTTTACCTGGCAAAAGCTAAACCGTGACTTGCATCTTGAATTGAATCTTAATCCACTCAGGACCATTTGCGCCAGGCTTGAAAACAACGTTCCTGTCACAAAAGAAAATATCAAGAATGCACTTGCATGCCTGGATCAATGCCGTAAAGCATTCAGAGCATCAGATCGTCAAAAGATAGTCAGCGTAGCTAAAACAGCGCAGCTGCAAATATTGCTGGATAGCGCAAATGACTAAATCACGCGGCCTGATAGCTAAAAAAAGAAAGTGGACAGACGAAGATAAGCGCATGGTCATTCTTTTATATCCATGCACAAAAACAGAGGCCATAGCAAAGCTATTCAATTGCACGCTGCCCCAAATATATAACATCGCATTCAAGCTTGAAGTTAGTAAATCTCAATGGTTTAAAGATAGCCCGATGGCTCAAAAACTGAGATCAGACAGTAGCGCTGGAGCACCATACCGTTTCAAAAAAGGTCAGATTCCAGCTAATAAAGGCAAGAAGGTTGGCAATGATCCACGCATGATGCCAACTCAATTCAAGCAAGGCCATAAGCCAGCGAATCATAAACCTGTTGGCACTATCAGAATATCCAAGGATGGCTATTCTGAAATAAAAATTGAAGAAGGCATGTTCAAGTGGCGCCTGTTGCACCGCATTATCTATGAGCGTATGCACGGACCAGTTCCTCACGGCTATATCGTGACTTTCATCGATGGAAACAAGGCCAATATCAGCATCATTAATTTAACAACCATCGATAAGAAGCAAAACTGCCAGCGCAACAGCTATCACAACTACGGCAAAGAGATCGCTCAGCTTTACCAGCTGCAAGCACAGATCACTAGGCAAATTAACAAAAGGAATAAACAAGATGAACGACATTCAAGCGCTCAGAACACACCTGTTTAGCACGCTGACTGCATTACAGGACAAAGAGAACCCAATGGAGATCGATCGCGCGAAAGCCGTATGTGAAGTTAGCCAGGTAATCATCAATTCAGCCAAAGCTGAGATTGACTTTGCCAGAGTGAACGGCAGCGTAGATACGCAGTTCTTTCATAAGCCGGGCACAACG
>Ga0208508_1000284_pt1 | contig 13928 bp, 11 predicted proteins | sample LakWasMeta1_LOW4_2_FD_183853 | JGI IMG/M metagenome (GOLD analysis project Ga0208508, IMG submission 183853) | Freshwater sediment methanotrophic microbial communities from Lake Washington under simulated oxygen tension - Sediment Metagenome... | ecosystem: Environmental > Aquatic > Freshwater >...
CCGCTTCTTCAGCATAACCAAAACCGTCTGACCCTATTACGGCGCCTGAGAATATATGGCAATTGGGCCCGATTTCGCAATGATGTTTTATAGTGACATGGGATTCTAGACAGACATCGTCTGCCACAAATACATCGTTTTCAATGATGGTTCCGCTGCGCACAATCACATTTTCACCGATGACGACATTCTCGCCTATCACCACCAGTTCACCAATGCTGCATGAAGCTGGTACTTTTGCTGAGTCAGCAACAACTGCAGTTGCGGCGATGCCAAGCTGAGCTGTTGCAACCGGATTTAAAAATGCAGATAGCTTTGCGAAATAAACATATGGATTATCGACAATTATTTTAGGCGCCGTTGTTAAATCAGCGTGTTCTTGTTTTAAAACAAAAGCACTTGCCTCGCTGGAAGCAAGTGCTTTCTGGTATTTTGAGTCGCTAAGAAAACTGATATGGCCGGGTTTTGCGTTAGCTAGCGAAGATACGCGTTCAATCAAAACGCTGCTATCGCCGACAGTCACGCCTCCTAGAGCCGTTACGATGTCTTGAAGTGAGTAATGATTACTCATGGATATAGCTTATATTACCTGCTGGTATGCTTACTTGGTAAATGCCTGATTATTTCTTACCCAATAACTTCAAGACTTTGTCAGTAACGTCGATTTTTTTGCTGGCATATGCTACGCCGCTGTAAACCACCAAGTCATAGCCTTCAGTCTCGGCAACTGATTGCACAGCCTTATTAACGCGATCTTGCAATGCGCCTAACTCTTCATTCTTACGTAAATTGATATCTTCACGCAGCTCTCGTTGTTTGCGTTGAAATTCGATTTTAATATTTTGTACATCGCGCTCTTTGTTGCGACGTTCGGCTTCTGAGATTGTCAGGCCATCTTTATCCAAGGCAGCTTCTTGATCCTTGATCTGTTTGGCCATGCGATCCAGCTCTTGAGAGCGCGGGCTAAATTCACGCTCCAGTTTTTTGCCACTTTCCGCAGTTTGAGGAGCGTCCTGTAAGATTTTATCTACTTGTACGTAGCCAACTTTCAGCTCGGCAGACTGCGCTCCCAAACTGAAGCTGATTAAACTTACTGCCAATAAATTTCTAACAAAATTACTCAATTAATCTCTCCTAAAACCAATACTATTTGTTTAATTGCCATTATGCCATAGCTATAAGACCATGCATTGCATGTAATAAATCGTAAACTAGAATATCTTTAGCTTTACTTAAAACTGCTGCCCAAGTTGGAACTGTATAGACTGGGTTCTATCCCCGGTTTGATCGTTCAAAGGTTTGGCATAAACCAGTTTTAGCGGACCGAATGGTGATAACCAACTTACACCAATGCCTGTAGAGTACCTTAAATCACCTAGGCTATAAGACTCGTTTGATCCAAACACATTACCAGCATCTACAAACGCACTGAATCTGAATTGTTTAGAATCCTTTAAGCCAGGAACCGGGAAGTACAGTTCCGCATTGCCTAACAGACGTTTCGTGCCCCCGGAAGAATACTGCTGTCCACTGGAATTGGTAAACTTAGGACCTAATGATCCATTTTCGTATCCACGAACAGAGTTTACACCACCCATGTAAAAGTTTTTGAAAAATGGATATTCTTTACTGCCATAAGTATCAGCATAGCCAATTTCACCATTAAGCATAAAAGTGAAACCGGGATGTACCTCTTTGAACCAGGCATGCTTATAGTCAATTTTATAATACTCTAAATCAAGTACTGGTAATGACACCTCACCAGTCAATCGTTGTAATACCCCATTGCTGGTAAACATGATGCTGTCTCTGGTGTCATGTGACCAACCGGCGCTGGTAACTACAGAGTTGCTGGTACAACTTGAACTGTTGTTACAGAATTTTAAATATTGCTCTGGGCTGGTACCTTTTACTAAGTTATCTACCGTGGTGAAATCAACCGCTAAACCAAAGTTTACACCGTCACGTTCATTTAATGGGATGCCGAATCTAACGCCACCGCCATAAGAAGATGTGCTGTAAGTGGAAACAGTACTCAGTGAGCTGGTATTTACATCTCTTCGATATACATCAATTCCGCGGCTCACGCCATCTGGCGTAAAATATGGGTCGGTATATGACAATGAATAGGTTGTGTTTACTTTGCCTGTATTGACTTGTGCACTTACGCGATTACCCGTGCCCAGAAAATTGTTCTGGTTAACTGTAATGCCAAACACCACACCCTCACTACTGGACAAGCCAGCACCAAACTGTACGCTACCCGTAGATTTTTCAGTCACGCTTATGTTCAGATCAACCTGGTCGGACGTACCAGGAACTGCTGGAGTTTCTACGTTAACGTCAGAGAAAAAGTCTGTACGTCTGATGCGTTCTTTAGAGCGATTAATTTTATTTGATGCGTACCAAGCTGATTCCAGCTGACGGACTTCACGACGAATAACTTCATCACGGGTCCTGGCATTGCCAACTATGTTAATGCGGCGAACATACACGCGCTTGCCTGGGTCTACAAAGAATGTAAACGCTGCAGTATGCAGTTCTTTATTTAATTCAGGGACAGCATTCACATTTGAAAAAGCGTAACCATCATCACTCAAACGGTCACTGATGGCTTTGCTCGTCTGCGTTACTTTTTCTCTGCTGAATGTCTCGCCAGCCTGCACCTGCAATAGCTTGCGTAGTTCATCTTCTGGCACTAGCGTTTCACCAGCAAGTTTAACTTCTGAAATCGTGTATTTTTCGCCTTCAGTTACATTCACTGTAATGTAAATATCTTTTTTATCCGGCGTAATTGATACCTGTGTAGAGTCAATATTAAATTCAAGATAACCCTGATTCATGTAAAAAGAACGCAAAGCTTCCAAATCGGCATTAAGCTTTTGTTTGGAATATTGGTCATCTTTATTCCACCAGCTCATCCAGTTTGGCGTAGTCAGCAGAAATTCAGCTCTGAGGTCCTCAGTACTGAATGCCTTGTTGCCGACGATATTGATATCGCGGATTTTGGATACGGCGCCCTCTTCAATATCGAAGCGGACAGCTACACGGTTACGCTCCAGAGGAGATACGACGGCCTTGACTGAGGCGCCATACTTACCTTGCGATAGATATTGGCGTTTGATTTCTTGTTCTGCACGGTCTAGCTGAGACTTATCGAAAATCTGACCTTCAGAAATGCCAATCTGTTTAAGGCCTTCTTTCATTTTGTCAGTCGGAAACGACTTATTGCCGCTAAAATCAATCTGCGCAACTGCGGACCGCTCTTGCACAGTAACAACTAATACGTCGCCATCAGCTTCAATTCGTACGTCTTTAAAAAAACCTGTGCCATACAAAGATTTAATTGCCTGTGAGGCAATATCATCGTTCATTGTCTCGCCAACTTTGATTGGTAAGTAACTGAATACAGTACCGGCTTCGGTACGCTGAATGCCTTCTACACGTATATCTTTAACGACAAATGGCTCAAGTGCCAGTGCGGAACTAGCGTACAAGCCTGTAATCAATAATAGAATCGATTTAAGTTTAAGTTTTGAGTGCTTCAAATTTTGAATCGCCATTCAATCAGCCTGTTATCAATCTGTTCATGTCATTAAAAAGCGCTAGTACCATTAAACACCCCAGTATTATAAAACCAAGTCTCTGTCCAATATTGAGCACCATTTCAGGTACAGGTTTGCCTGTAAAAAATTCAACCATATAATACATGAAATGTCCGCCATCTAGTAAGGGTATCGGCAATAGATTAAGCACGCCGATGCTAATACTGATAAGCGCCAGAAAGCCAATGTATACTTTTATGCCCATGTTCGCGCTTTGACCCGCATAACTGGCTATGGTAACAGGGCCACTCATGCTTTTCCATGAAATGTTGCCTGTCAGCATATTCCCTAACATTTTCAAGCTAAATATTGCGGTCTCCCAGGTCTTGTTTGCAGCTTCAGAAAAGGCCTGGGCGGGAGAGAAGTTCTTTGTTATCAGAATGTTATCCAGCATGGATTGGTCCACCTTCAGCCCGGCGCCTATGCGTCCGATATTTTTTCCGTTTTCAACAATAGATTGTGGCACAACGGTAAAGCGCATTTCAGATGATTCTCGTAATAGCAGGATTTTTATTGGGGTATTGGGGGAGTCTTTAATTTTTTGTACAAACATTTCCCAGTTACTGATTTTTTGGTCATTAATCGACAGCACCAGATCATTTGTTTTTAAGCCAGCCAGTTCTGCCGGGCTATCTTTTAAAACCTCTCCGATGCGGGCAGGCATATCTGGCTGATATATTGAAAAACCCAGTTCAGCCAATATGTCATGATCAGCCTCATCAAGCTTCATGCCTGAAACATCCATCTGGTGCGATTGGCTCTCCAATTGACTATTTCCAGTTTTAATCTCGACGATATTATTTTTGAGAGACTCATTCATCAGCAGCCAGCGTACATCTTGCCAGGTATCCGCATTTTTTCCATTAATTTTTTGAATGAGATCACCTTGGGCGATGCTGGCCTTAGCTGCCGGACTGTTTTCCAGAACATGACCCACTATAGGTTTCAAACCTACAACACCAAGCATAAATAAAACCCAGTAAAGCAGTATTGCCAGCAGTAGATTTGCAATGGGGCCTGCAAGGACGATAGCCATGCGTTTTTGTAGACTTTGACGACTAAATGCCCGGGAAAGGTCTTCGGTAGATGATTCTTCATGCATGTCAGACAGGTCTTCACCGAGCATTTTCACATAACCGCCTAAGGGAATAGCGGCAATAGCAAATTCGGTTTGGTCGCGACCGAATTTCTTGCTCCAAAGCGGTTTGCCAAATCCGACAGAGAATTTAAGCACCTTGACACCACACCACTTTGCCACCTGGAAATGACCATATTCATGGACTGTAACCAGGATGCCCAAAGTCACGATGAAGGCTAAAAGTGTCAGCATAATCTATACATCGCGTGTCTATGAGTCTTTACTATCATTTGCTTGATTTTTCCAGCCACTGCTTTGCTTGCGCTCTGGCAGATAAATCAACAGAAACAAGCTGATCTATTGAAGCAACAGCTTCTACATCGGAAATCGACAATACCGACTCAATCATGGATGCGATGTCCATAAAACCGATGCGATCGGCAAGAAAAGCTTCAACGGCAATCTCATTAGCTGCATTTAAAATTGCAGGTGCAGTACCACCTGCCTTTAACGCTTCATACGCCAGCCTCAAACATGGAAAACGCACATAGTCCGGCGCGCTGAAATCCAACCTTCCGATTTTAAGTAAATCCAGGCTGCCCACTCCGCTTTCTAGCCGGCCAGGGTAAGCCAAGCCATAGGCAATAGGTGTGCGCATGTCAGGGTTACCAAGCTGCGCCAGCACACTGCCATCATTGTATTCGACCATGGAGTGTATAACGCTTTGCGGATGAATTACGACATCAATCTGCTCTGCCGATGCATTGAAGAGCCAGTGCGCTTCAATTACCTCCAGGCCTTTGTTCATCATGCTTGCGGAATCAATGGTGATTTTAGGGCCCATTACCCAATTAGGATGATTTAATGCCTGGGCACGCGTGACTGTCGCCAATTCCTGCAGGCTGATGTTGCGAAACGGCCCGCCAGACGCAGTAAGCAATATGCGTCTGATACCCATATCAGTTAAAGCTTTGGTGCGCTGATGCGGCATTACCTGGAAGATGGCATTGTGTTCACTATCAATCGGTAGCAATGTGGCGCCACCCTCTTCAACTGCCTGCATGAACAGGCTGCCTGCCATTACCAATGTTTCTTTATTGGCTAACAGGATGCGCTTGCCGCTTTTTGCTGCTGCCATAGCGGGATGCAGGCCTGCAGCACCGACAATCGCAGCCATCACAACATCTACAGACGGGTGTGCTGAAACATCAGTTAAAGCCGCTACGCCGTGCAATACCGCAGTATTGATGCCAGCAGCCTTAAGCTGAGAGGAAAGTTCTGTAGCTGCTGATTCTTGAAGCATCACCGCATATTGCGGCCGATATTTACAGCATAAGTCATACAAGCTTTTGACGTTCGTGCTTGCGGTTAGGGCAAATACTTTAAAACGACCTGGATGCTGTGAAATAACATCTAGCGTCTGGATGCCGATAGTCCCGGTTGCACCGAGAATGGTGACGTATTGAGGCTTTTTATCAGCAGCGCCCAGCAGTGCTTCGCTGTTCTTAACCAATGAATTATCCATGTGCGCTTTGCCCGGCTAAAACTGTAAGGTAAACGCAGAGTAAAGTAATTGGCAGCACAGGAATAAGCCCATCAATTCTATCTAATACTCCACCGTGACCTGGCAATAACTGACCGCTGTCTTTCAGTCCGGCCTGACGCTTCAGTAATGACTCAAACAGGTCCCCCATAATACTGAGTATCACCAGTATCCACAGGCACAGAATCAACCACAGGCTGTACTTTCCATAGCTGCAAAGTGCTAAACCATATAGGCTAATTGCTGCCAACGCGCCAGCAACACCCTCCCAAGTTTTGCCTGGGCTGATTTCCGGCGCCAGCTTATGACGGCCAAAACGTTTACCTGCAAAATATGCTGCGCTGTCTGCAATGCTTACCGTAGCAATCACGCTCAGTAAAAGCCAGGGGCTAAGCGCATGTAAACCTACTAAGCCGACCCACGTTGCAAGAATCAGCAGAAACCCTAGAGCACTCATTACAAGTTTTGAATTAAGTGTTTTTCGTGCCATTAAGCATAAGGGGGCTATCACTACCCAGAAAAAACTGGCAAAAGCGAGTAAAGCCAGTATTAATCGTCCTTGATACGGTGCAATAGCGGTTTTTGACATGAAGCTGATAAATAAGCCAGAAAATAGAGCAATAGCGACGTATAAATATATCTGCTTCTTGCTTAAATGTATCAGGTTGGACCATTCATAAACGCCAAGTAAAACAATTCCCAGAGTCAACAATGCCCAAACTTGAGTAGATGTTGTGAAGATAACTAACAATAAAATAGCAAGCAGGACTGCTGCGGTAATAATTCGTGTTTTAAGCATGTTTTTTATGAAAGTTCGCTTGAAATATGAAGGGCATTAAGATGTCATGCAGATTAAGGCTGAGGCGGCTGAAGCTGCTCACTGGTACGACCGAAGCGACGCTCTCGCTGCTGATATGAGTTTATTGCCAGATTAAAGGCTTTATCGTCAAAATCAGGCCATAAAGTATCTGTAAAATATAGTTCGGTATAAGCAAGCTGCCATAATAAAAAGTTACTGATTCGCTTTTCTCCGCCGGTACGAATGAACAAGTCAGGTTCAGGAGCGTAGCTCATTGATAAATATGGTGTGAAATGATTTTCCTGATAATGCCCGATATGTTCAGGAAAAGCTGCATGCATTTTATTTGTTGCCTGCAATATATCCCAGCGGCCACCGTAGTTGGCAGCGATAGTTAAAACTAGCCCAGTATTTTTTGCTGTAAGGCTTTCTGATTTTTCGATTTGCTCAACCAGTGCTTGATCGAATTGACTGCGGTCACCAATCATGATCAGCTTGATGTTGTTTTGGTGCAGCTTGACTACTTCGCGCTGCAGGGCATCCATGAATAAACCCATCAGAAACGAGACTTCATCTGCCGGGCGCCGCCAGTTTTCACTGCTGAAAGCGAACAATGTTAAAAATTTAACATCAAGCTGTATGCATTGTTTTACAACATCCCTCACTATTTCAACGCCGCGCTTGTGCCCGGCAATGCGAGGCAGAAAGCGCTTGCGTGCCCAACGCCCATTGCCGTCCATAATCACTGCGATATGGTTAGGAACTGCGGCGACTTCAGGTACGCGCTGTGTTGCACTAGAAAATATACTCACTCAAAACTCCGAATCTGTTGAGTGTGGCGGCTAGCAAGTTTCTGCCAAATCAGTTTTGCATGAATGATCAAAATCAGACAGCCATCAAATCTGCTTCTTTAGCCTGTAATATTTTATCAACTTCAGCCACTGCCTTATCCGTAGCCTTCTGTACTTCATCCTGTGCGCGGCGCTCATCATCTTCAGAAATTTCTTTATCTTTAATGAGTTTCTTCAATGCATCATTTGCATCACGACGCACATTACGGATTGCCACTTTTGCACTTTCACCTTCAGAACGCACAACTTTGGTTAAATCACGTCTGCGCTCTTCGGTTAACATCGGCATAGGCACACGAATCAAATCGCCATTGGTAGCTGGATTCAAACCTAAGTCACAGTCCCTGATCGCCTTCTCAACTTTAGAAATCATGTTTTTTTCATAAGGCTGTACGTTGATTGTTCGCGCATCGCCCAGATTGATGTTTGCAACCTGGTTCACTGACACCAGTGAACCATAGTACTCAACCATAACATGATCAAGCAAGCCGACATGCGCGCGCCCGGTACGAACCTTTGCCAAATCATTTTTAAGTGACTCTAATGATTTCTGCATCTTCTGTTCAGCTGTTTTCTTTACATCTTCAAGCATTTGTTTCTCCAACTTAATCTGATATTACGATTATCAGGTTTTACCGAATTTAATCCCTAATTTAATCTAAGGCAGTACTTTTGTGCCTTCATCTTCACCCATCACAACCTTTTTCAAGGCACCTTGTTTAAAGATGCTGAATACGGAAATTGGCAATTTTTGGTCTCTGCATAAAGTCAATGCTGTTGCATCCATGACCTTGAGGTTTTTGGCGATTGCCTCATCAAACGTAATTGTTTTGTAGCGCATCGCCTCTGGGTTGGTTTTTGGGTCATCCGTATATACACCATCAACCTTGGTTGCCTTGATGACGACTTCTGCATTGATTTCCATACCACGTAATGCCGCGGCAGTATCTGTGGTAAAGAACGGATTGCCAGTGCCAGCACCAAAAATTACCACACGGCCTTCTTCAAGATAACGGATAGCTTTGCCGCGAATGTACGGTTCGGCCACCTGCTCGATGCTTAATGCTGATTGCACGCGGGCATTCAGGCCTATGTTTTTCATGGCGTCCTGTAATGCCATCGCGTTCATGACCGTGGCCAGCATGCCCATATAATCTGCTGTGGCCCTATCCATACCTGCAGCTGCAGGAGCAACGCCCCTGAAAATATTGCCACCACCAATCACAACGGCCACCTGGACACCCAGATCAACCACTTCCTTGATTTCGTTAACGATGCGGGTAATGGTGGCGCGATTGATGCCATATGCATCATCCCCCATTAAAGCCTCACCAGAAAGTTTAAGTAAAATGCGCTTATAGGCTGGTTGTGACACGAGGACTCCTCAATTTTCAAGTTTGCTTATTTAAGCATAAAACAGCCCGCTTAGGCATAAAAATAGCCCAACAAAGCCAAAATCAGCTCAAAATTTTACTAAAAAAAATGGATTAAGCATGATGCTTAATCCATTTTAATTTGATTGGGTAATTAAAGTTAATTACCCGGTATTACCTTATAGTTTTGCTGCGGCTGCAACTTCAGCTGCGTAATCAACAACAGCTTTTTCAATGCCTTCGCCAACTGTGTACATGGTGAATGAGGCAATTGAAGCACCTTTTGATTTCAGCAATTGTTCAATTGTCTGCTTGTCATCTTTAACAAATGGCTGGCTTAACAATGTCACTTCTTTCAGGAATTTCTGCACTGTACCATCTGCAATTTTTTCCAGCATTGCTTCTGGTTTGCCGGCTTCTTTTGCTTTTTCAATCGCAACGCGGCGCTCAGTTTCAATCAGGCTAGCATCAATACCAGAAACATCCAATGCTTTTGGCTTAGCTGCTGCAATATGCATAGCAATGTCTTTTGCCAATGCATCATCACCGCCAACGAGGTCTACCAAAACACCGATTTTGCTGCCGTGTACGTAGCTGACCAGCTTGCCTTGTACTGTCGGGCGAACAAAACGGCGTGGCGTGATGTTCTCGCCAATTTTACCAACCAGTTGTGCACGTGATTGCTCAACAGTTTCGCCGCGCATAGGCAATGTAGCAACCGCTTCAATGTCATTTGCGCTGCTGGTGGCAATAACGCCAGCCAATTCATTCACGAATTTTAAAAAGTCTTCATTTTTAGCGCAGAAGTCAGTTTCTGAGTTAACTTCAACCATCGCGCCGACTTTGCCATCAGCACTGATGCTGATACCAACGGTACCTTCAGCTGCAACGCGGCCTGCTGCCTTGCTTGCTTTGTTACCAAAGCGAACACGGATAATCTCTTCAGCACGTGTCATGTCGCCTTCAGCTTCTGACAAAGCTTTTTTACAGTCCATCATCGGTGCATCTGTGCGTTCACGTAATTCTTTTACCATGCTTGCGGTAATTTCGGCCATTTTTAAGCTCCTTAATTTTTCAAAACCACATTAGATTCAGTGGCTTAATTAATTGATATTGAATATTTATTTTGGTAATTTAAAATCAAAAAGGGGCGCTAGGCCCCTTTTTGAGTAATGTAAATTACTCAGCAGCTACTTCAGCAGCATCAGCCGCTTCTTCACTTGCTGCTTTAACAATTTCAGTGATTACAGAGCTGCGGCCTTCTAATACGGCATCAGCAATACCACGTGCATACAAACGGATAGCACGGCTTGAGTCATCGTTACCTGGGATAACATAAGCTACGCCGTCAGGTGAGTTGTTGGTGTCAACAACACCAATAACAGGAATGCCTAATTTAGCAGCTTCAGTAATTGCGCCGCTTTCATGACCAACGTCGATGATGAAAATAGCATCTGGCAAGCCACCCATTTCTTTAATGCCACCGATTGAGCGCTCGAGTTTTTCAACTTCACGTTTGTAACCTAAGGCTTCTTTTTTGCCGAATTTTTCCAAGCTGCCATCTTGCAGCATTGTTTCAAAGTCGTTCAGGCGCTTGATAGATTGTTTAACTGTTTTAAAGTTAGTCAGCATGCCGCCCAACCAGCGATGGTTAACGTATGCGCAGCCTGCACGTGTAGCTTCTTCTTTAACGATGTCGCGTGCTTGGCGTTTTGTACCAACGAATAAAATACGACCCTTGTTTGCAGCCAATGTGCGCACGTGTTTAAGTGCATCTTCAAACATCGGCAGTGTTTTTTCAAGGTTAACGATATGAATCTTGTTGCGGTCACCGAAAATGAACGGTGCCATTTTTGGGTTCCAGTAACGGGTTTGATGGCCGAAGTGAACTCCAGCTTCCAGCATCTGACGCATGGTAACAGACATATTAAATCTCTCTTCTAAAGGGTTATGAATTCATACAGCACCAGAAACACTTCTAAAAACCGTATATACATTACTAGTCTTAAAAGCACCCTTGATTGGGCTGTATGTAAATTTAAGCACCACCACACAACTTTAATAAAATCACATGGCAATGCACTCTTGCATAAATTGCAAAGGCGGTATGATAGCACTAAGCGCTTGACTTAGCTAGCCTTAAAGGGAAGATAATTTGAAAAACAGGCTCACATGGTAAATTGGCAATTGAGAACTATGGCGGTGTGCTAATTTAAAATCAAAAACCGTCCTCTACGCATGAAACTGCATATGCTAAAATAAAGGCCTAGAACATTATATTCCGGGCATCATGGCAATCTCAATTAAAAACCAACAAGATATAGAAAAAATGCGCATCGCAGGCAAGCTGGCTGCAGAAGTGCTGGATTTCATTACCCCGCATGTTGTGCATGGCGTCACTACTGACGAGCTTGACAAGCTTTGCCATGATTATATCGTGAATGTGCAGAACGCTATCCCCGCGCCGCTTAATTACGCACCGGACGGCCACAGGCCTTATCCGAAGTCTATATGCACCTCCATCAACCAGCAAATTTGCCACGGTGTACCTAGTGATAAAGCGCTCAAGAATGGTGATATCGTCAATATTGACATCACGGTCATCAAAGATGGCTACCATGGCGATACCAGCCGTATGTTCTGTGTGGGCGACCCATCTATTCAGGCGAAACGCTTATGTGACATCACCTATCAGGCAATGTGGATAGGTATATCAAAAGTAAAACCAGGTGCCACCCTGGGCGATATCGGCCATGCAATTCAAACTTTTGCAGAAAAAAGCGGTTACAGCGTTGTGCGTGAGTTCTGTGGCCACGGTATTGGCAAGGTGTTCCATGAAGAGCCCCAGGTTCTCCATTATGGCAAACCTGGCACGGGGCTTAAACTGCAGGCAGGCATGATGTTTACGATTGAACCCATGATTAATGCCGGCAAGCGCGATATCAAACAAATGCCGGACGGATGGACTATCGTTACTAAAGACCGCAGCCTTTCCGCGCAATGGGAACACACCATCCTTGTGACAGAAACTGGTTATGAAGTCATGACGGTATCTGCCGGAACCCCGCCTCCACCCAGCTTTATTGTGAATGCCTGATTCATATAAACGTCAGGCACACCAAACAACCTGATAACTATATATGCAAACCCAACGCCGACCCGATAGTTTTGAAGCTGATAAAGAGCGGATATCTACATTGCGTAAATCCTTGCAGCAAGGGTTTGCTGCTTTAAAACTTAGCTTTGCTGAAAAACCGAATGTGAATCACCTGTTCAGGCAGCATTGCAAGCTTATAGACACCCTGCTCCTGGAAGTCTGGAGCAGCCTGAGACTGGATCCGGATTCATGCTTAATCGCGGTGGGAGGCTATGGACGTGGCGAACTGTACCCTTATTCAGATATCGATTTATTGATACTGGTACCGGAGAACCCTGCTGACAAGGCGCTTTTGAATAGCAAAATCGAGCATTTCATCGGCCTGCTTTGGGATTTAGGGCTTAACGTTGGTCATAGCGTGCGCAGTCTGGATGAGTGCATCGCTGAAGCAAAAAAAGATATCACCACGCAGACCAATATACTGGAATCACGCCTGTTATCAGGCAGCGCATCTGCCTACCGAAGTTTTGTCGCAGAGACGAGGCTCACCCTGGAGCCAAAAACGTTTTTTGACGCCAAGTTCAAAGAACAGGAAAACCGGCACGCCAAATATAACGATACCGACTACAACCTGGAACCTAATATCAAAGAAAGCCCGGGTGGGCTTCGCGACCTGCACATGGTCTCATGGCTGGCTTGCAGCATGAACCTGCACAGCAGTTCATCCAACTTGTGGACTGATCTGGCTAGAAATAACGTCATCTCACCATTGGAAGCCCGGCAGATTCGGCATCACGAGAAAAAACTGCAGCTGTTGCGAATTCGGCTGCACTTTTTAAGTCGCAGGCGAGAAGACCGCCTGTTATTTGATTTTCAGAATGACCTGGCAAGCGAGCTAGGCTACGTTAATTCGCCACGCAGGCGCGCCAGTGAACAGCTGATGCAAAGTTATTATCGCAGCGTACGGTTTGTAAGGCTGATGAATGAGATTCTGCTTAAGCTATTAAGGCAGATGCTTTCGGGCGAGCCGCCGGTTATTGAACCTATCAACGCTCGTTTTGAAGCCAGAGATCAATTGCTGGAAGCCAAGACGGCTGGTTTGCTGCAGCACCAGCCCTCTTCGATTTTTGAAGCATTTTTACTCATGCAGCAGCGACCTGAACTTAAAGGCATGGGGGCAACCCTGCTGCGCAACTTGCAGCGCGTAAAAAAGCTGGTTAACCGGGATTTCAGACAAGACCCGCAAAACAGGTCACTGTTCATTGAAATATTATCCCAGCCAAATGGTGTTAATCATGCCCTGCGCGCAATGAACCGCTACGGAATATTAGGCAGTTACATTCCGGCATTCGGTCGGATTGTAGGCCAGATGCAGCATGACCTGTTTCATGTTTACACCGTGGATGAGCACATCCTTAACGTGCTGGCAAATCTGCGTCGTTTTTCCAAGCCTGAGCTGAAGCACGAGTTTCCGTTATGCAGTAAATTATTCGCGGAGTTTGATGCGCCACATTTGCTTTATCTGGCCGCCTTGTTTCACGACATTGCAAAAGGCCGCAATGGCGACCATTCGACACTGGGT
>Ga0208508_1000287_pt1 | contig 13763 bp, 27 predicted proteins | sample LakWasMeta1_LOW4_2_FD_183853 | JGI IMG/M metagenome (GOLD analysis project Ga0208508, IMG submission 183853) | Freshwater sediment methanotrophic microbial communities from Lake Washington under simulated oxygen tension - Sediment Metagenome... | ecosystem: Environmental > Aquatic > Freshwater >...
GTCTCGTCAATCGGTGCGTCATGCCCACCAACGAGCTTGCACCATTTCCACTTTTTAACTTGTGTCTCACGCTCTTTAACGATGATTTCACCGCCTTGAAGCTTAGACTTGAGAACGGTTGAGCCATCAGATAAAAGACAGGCTGTATCTTTTACATAAGTACAGTAGAAATACTCGGCGCGCCTAAATGTTTCATCTTTGGCCCACTCGTTCTTTTTGCTTTCATCGCCCCATGATTCAGGGTCAATCTCTGGATGCTCTCGCTTTGCCTGCTCTTTGGTGATGTCTTCAAATACAAAACCCCATTCAGCATCTGACTTGTCCAGCTCTTTGCAGTCAGGGTCAATGTAAACAAGGTTAGGATTAGGGCAGGCTTTGATGCTGATTACCTGATTAAAGCTGGTTTCACTTTCATACTCGGTAATGATGCGCCAGTAACCCTCTCCACCATAGACAGAATGCTCTGCTGCGGTGTCATGTGCGTCATCACTGGCACTTGCTACCTGTATGTTACGAATCAAACCAGAGAGTATCTCTGCGGTCTTCTTATCGGCCCTGTCATCAGCAGGTGAGACTTTTACAGCAGGCCTGTTCTGACGGATGTTATTGATAATCTGGTTGCAATGCTGCGCAGTCATGTTGACGGTCAAACATACACGCTTATCCAGTTTGCGAGTGCTGCGGATGTCTTCAGGCCATTGCCAGCCATTGTCACTGTCACCCATAGCAAAGCGAGTATCTTCAACGGCAAGCAAGCGTGATGAACTGTAAGCCTGTTTTGCGCGTTCAAAACGCTTCTTGGCTTCCGCTACTATCTCGCTCGGTGTTGTCGGTTTTTTATCGTCTTTCACTCAAACTTTCCTTTAGGCGGTTTAGCCATTAAAATAACTGGCTTCTCCTGTAAGGTTTGAAAGCCAAGTGTTGTGTACCATGTCTGTAATTCTGCTGTGTCAGGCATCAGCAACAATCCCACGCCTACCTCGTCAGCTTCATCGCATATCTTGTTGATAAGCTTTGTGGCCCATCCCTTGCGCCTGTGATGTTCATTAGTGTGCAGAGAGTTAATCTCTATCAAGCGCATATTTGGGATTGCCTGGCTGACTACCAGCTTGCAGGTTGCATAACCTAATACTCTATTGCCTAGATTCATCATCCCATCCAGCCTAAGTCGTGATGCATATTGTGTACGTCTGCCTTCTTATCTTGTTCATTTTTGGGTGCTTTGATGATTGCAGGGAATAATGCAGCTAAAGCCCATACCAATGCATCAGCCCTGTTCGGACTATTTGCGCCTGTATAGCCATAGGTAGAGAATGCAACCAGTTCATCTTCCAGGTCGTTAAATGTTCCAACGTGCCTGACCTTACCTTGCTCATACAATGTGCTGAATGGTTCTGCCCTGACTACCTTACCCCTTGATGCTGTCACCTTAATAACATTGGTGCGAGGCCGCGAGGCTTTAATCACTTGCACGCACATCTCGCCACCGAAGTTAGTTTCAACGATGATTGCATCAGCCTGGTGTCTGTCATAGGCATCAGTAGCAATCTTGCCCCATGCTGCAGGGCCAGCTTTAACGGTCAAGTCTTCAAGCAGATATGCATTTCCATCAATACCAAGACCAGCAACCACAATGCCAATTGCATCATTGTCTGTGTTGTCTGCATCACCGCTGCCGCTAGGGTCAACCGCAATTACCACACGTACAAAGTCAGGCACTACGCCATCAGTGACGCGCCATTTGTCGATGTTCTCTTCAGGAAATAATGCATTCGGTGTTGCGTCTGCAAAGTCACCATCCATAAACCGTTTACGCGATCTGCTGCTTAATGCCTTTAGCGTGTCAAGATAGCCTTCAGTCAGGTTGTCCGTGTTGTCCACTGGATTGATTTGCATTGATGCATAATCATCTGGCTTTGCTAAGTTTTCTTTTGTTTCTGGGTGACGCTTTTCTTTGAATATCTTGTAAGTCCAGTGCGCCTTACTCGGTGGGTTGCAGTCATAATAGACTTTAGGCTTGAGCTGTTGCGCTGGTATATCGCCTATTGCAATTTGCTCTGCCTTCTGCGCCAATCGAGTGATAGCAGTTTCAACTGAACCATACGGAATCTGTGAGCATTCGTTTAGGTAAATGGTGACAAACTCCATGCCCAAAATCTTTTCTGTGCGCTCTTTGTCATCAAGCCCTGCAAACCATATCTGTGAGCCGTTTTCAAACTCAGCATACCAATCTGATTTGTTGATGGTGTACTTTGCGCCAGAGAAGCATAATTCCATTACCTTCGGGAAGGTATCAAGCACAATAGAGTTCTTTACTGCGTTAAAACGAAAGCGCAGGATTGCGTGTCTGCTCTTTGGTGCTTTCAATGCTCTTAAACATACCGCACGTACTAATGCAAATGTTTTGCCGCTACGTGAACCACCGAACAGCATGATATGTGTAACGATGGTTGCGAGTAAGTTTGTAGCCTCCGATTGCTTGTCGGTTAGCTTAAAGGGCTGCATCTGCTTTCGATATAGTAAACGCTACAGGATTGCTTGCATCGCCTGTTAATTCAACACTCTGTAAATCAGGTAATGCTTTGTTTAGTAACAATTTGATTGCATTCAATCTATTTGAGCTAACGTCACTGTCATCAAGTTCGCCTAATGCGTATGATTGAACCCTGTTAATTAGCTCTGTTACTTTTATTTTTGTTCTAACATCATCCTGGTGAGTTTTACGAAGTCTTGCAGCCATTTTGATTCCTTACCTGCTCAATAGAGCGACCTGAGAACATCTCAGTCTGTTTAATATTTACTGTTGATACACTCAAATTTACATTCAAGCTCGCCACATTGCTTACATGGTTCTTGTAGCTTTACTGACCAATCAATAGCATCGTAATTAGTCTTACCTTGCTCTGTTAGTACTTTTGATTTTATTTCATCGCCAGTCACATCATTTTTAGTTGCCATAATGTAATCCTTGAATATAGGTGCCTTGCGACAATCACGTGGCACAGACGTGGCAGAGTTGCGCTTACTCTCTATGTTGTCTATCAGTGTTTTAACGTGCGTACACTCACTGAATTATTGAATAGGTGGGCAGTTTTAATGTGTTGCCCCTCACAACTCACCCCACGTGAATACTGTTTTACTTATCATAATTAAATTATTGATAAGTTTTACTTATGGATAAATGTAAAAGTGTCATTTAGACAGGGGTTAGGGGTAACCTAACCTATCTGCCTAGACTCATTCCAATACAACAAGTAATCTTGAGTAGCTATTTATCTGGTTGCCCTTCCAGCCTAACCGCTATTACTAGCGTTACCCCTTTTAACCTCAAGTCCTAATCAACCATGAGTGTGATTGATTAACCGCCCCTGTCTAACACGGTTTGTTGTAAATCTTCTCTATTTATACCCAGCCAGCCAAGATGTAGGCCGCATAGTCTTATAGCGTGGGGTGCGTTTGTTCGTTGATAAGATAAGCGCGGTTTTGAATGTGACCGCAAACACAACGCCTCTTTGGGCGTATTGCCTCTTAGTGAGGATTCAATACATCATTGACCGATATGGATTTTTAAGCTCTCTAGGAAGCCATCCATCTTCATCATCTTCTCTAATTTCCTCTGAGAATCCTTGCCATGCTTCTTTTAAATCTTTCATTTTCTTATCAAAGCTAACAACAGACCTTGTATGAGCATTATTTTCAACAGTGCCTATTGTTACATTGCCAACTTCATATGCGCCTTTGTCCATAATTCTGCACATACAGAACTGACCTTTTTTGCTTCCTCTATTGTGATAGTGTGGCTTCCAAATATCCCACCATTCATCAAATGATAATTTAAAATCTATGCCCCTTTTTTTTTGCATGATTTTTTTGAACGGAATAAGCAATTTTAACTAACCGCATATCTTCCAATTGGATGCTCCAAATGAAAAAAGCCACTCAATGGCGGCTTAGAAAACAAAAAACCCGCACTTGGCGGGTTATGTATCACATTACGTTTCTTTCGGACACGGTTCGTGACAAGAAAAATTCTACTACTACATATTGTACGTGTCAACAACTATTTTCATATATGTTGTGTTAATCATATCACGCCCCTTTTCAACGCTAACCTGATAACGTTGTCGTAAGCCTCTACAATGTCCAAATCATTAGTTGGATAGTGATGCTTAACTTTCAGCCAAACATGGTTTATAGCTGTTTTCTGTGGCATTGAAAGGCTATCTATGATGGAATCAATAGACTGTGCGCATTTAATATCTACTTCGCTGCACATGTGGTCAAACTCATCATCGCTACTACCTCCACCTGATGACATGCACAGGCTCTTTGATGGATAGCCAAGCTTAGATGCTGGTTGCTTCATCCAATCGGCCCAGTTAGGTAGGTGAAAATCTATCAAGCGTTCAAGTGTCATTTACAGCCCTTTCCATAAATTGAATTGCCTAGCCTCTGTATCATTTCAAAATCATCTTTGCCTAGCTTTGCCTGCTGCTCTTTGCTTAGTGAGAAGTGTCTGTCATCTTGCCATGCTTTTAGCTTCATTCTGAATAGCTCGTTATCGCTGCTAGGTATGTGGTATTTTGTTTCTGCGCTTTTAGCTTTGAGCATCGCGTATCTCGTTCACAATCCTGACAACATCATCCACTGTGTAAACAATCTCTATCCATCCCTTCCATTCATCATGGAACTTTGCTTCGTCAGTGGTCAATAAACGTGCGCTAGGTGGCTTAGAACCGTCTTTAATCTCAACACTGACTGTTTGCCTATCCATAGCAATAATAATGTCTGGCGCGCCTTTCCCTAGCTGTGCAGTGTCCAGTACAGTTGCCCCTAAATCACGAAAGGCTTTTACAATCTCAACATGATTACTGTCTTTTCTTGCACGAACCCTCATAGACCTACCCTGTGATACTCAACGCTTAAACTAGCACCGCTTACATGCGCTCTAGCTGATTTGCGCTCTTGGTTTGTCATGTACTGTGTTGCTTTCATCTTTGCGATGAACTCGTTACTTGGTTGCGTACTTAGTCTGTAGATGCCTTTAGCTTCATCTGCCTTGATAGCTTCTTGCTCCTGTTCGCTGTAATACACGCCGCTAGCTTTTTTCTCTGCATCTAACTTGATGTTGAATCTTTCTTTCTGTGTCCTATTGGATTTTGTAATCATCCCGATAAGTCTTTCAATATCTTCATTGGTAAGTTCTGTTTTTACCGAAATCCATATCTGTTTCCATGGGCAACCGCGCCTTGTAGTTCTTACTTTTTCCACGCTAAGAATACCGCCTGCAACCATCACATCCGCGTATGTCCTGGCTGTATATCCTGATGCTTTTATGGCTTCTTCAATCTCCCATGCTTCCGTACCTGTCGTGCATAACGCTGCAATTGTTTTAAATTTAACAATACGGCTGTCAGTCATATAATCCCCTTTTCGCTTAGTTTCATGATTGTTTCCATCACCCCTTCGTAATGCGCCAGCTTTAAGTAATCGCGCTCAAAGTTATGTTTTACTCTGCCATCCAGTACGTCATGGCAAGATGAGCAGCAATAAGCCCCTAGCAGGTCGTTTACTTTCTTTCCTGTCCCATGCTTAAATCTGATACCGTTGATATGTGCCAGAACGGTTGTTTCAGTGTTACTGTTGCAGCATGGAAGGCGTACCGTGCAATGCTCACCTCTTGCGCTTTCTCGTATCTTGCTCATGACTAGCCAACTAACCTATGAATGGTTGTGTTTCCATCTCTCGTAATTGTTCCTGTTGGTGTTTTACTGATCTGTTTTGAATCTACGAAAAACGCAGATTGCCCACCACCGTTAGCACGTACAAAATCAACTTCCACTTTGGCAAGGTTGATGACTACCTGTGAAATATCACCAATGGCTTTTGCTTTTTCAATGTCTAACGTTCCATCCTGTAAGCCTTTCAATGCTGCTGATAAATGCTCTCTAAGCTTTTGGCTGTTCATGGTTTATTCCCCTTTTGTTGAGTTGTCTGTTTAACGCACCGCGCAATTGGATAAGCTCTGCTATTTCTTTTGGATAACTGTGCAAACTGTTGCGATTCATGTTCTGCATTCTTGTTAAAAGCGTAAGGTTTGTTACTTCTAAATTTTTTGTATTGCCATCAATGAATGTGCAAATCATTCCTTTTGGTATTGGCCCATTGCAGCGTTCCCATATCACCCGATGCAGTAGCTTGAATTTCTGCATACCTTCTGCAATTTTTATTTCGTAGTAGCCATCAACGGTTAATCTGATATGGCCTACTGGCTTCCAGTTTGGCGGCTTACTACCTTTCTTGAATTGCGTAGGTTTGCTACCTTTAAAGCTCAAGCCTTTCATGCCCTTATTCCAAACTTGAATGCCTTTCTTGAAACGATTAGCGATACCAGCTGGTGTTGCTTCTCGTCTTAGTCTGCAAGCAGCAGGGCTAGCTAGATATGCTTCGCTTTTACTGATATTCAATAAATCAGCCCTGCCATAGATTGATGATTCAGTACGGCCTAATAATGCTTTCATGGTTGCCATCGTGTTATCAGGATAGAAAACTCGTATCATGTCGTCTTGTTCTTTTGTCCAACGTTTACCGCTCATATATAAACCCAATCTCACTTGCCCATCGTTCTATTGCATCTTGGTACTCCACCATCTCTCCTGTATTGAGCTTAGTCGTGCTTTTAATCTTCCATATCGTTTCGCCATTTACAGATGACTGTTCTCGCAAAAACCTCCATCCCATCAACTCATGCACTCTTTCTGCATCTTCGCCAATATACTTGCCAATCGCTGTGTATAAATCCCATAAGCGGCTGTTCTGGTCTATGCTGCGCTTTGACTTGTACGGCCTTACAGTTACCTGCCATCGAGTATTTGGGTCTAGTTGTGCAAAGCGTTTCAGCATGAACTCATAATTGTTGTTTACCGCCTTATTTAGCGTATGCTCGAAGGTCATTGAATACTCCCATTAAGCAAATGATATTTATCTATTAATTTCCACATTTACTAGCCTTTGAATGCTTCGCTAAAGCACAATGATTCACTGTCAAAATCAAGCGCAATCATTCCTTCCCACTCACCTTCGCGCTGCTTGTCGCATTTCAAAATCACATCAGGCATATCGTCTAGGTTGTTTTTGTTACTCCATACGATTAACGAGTTATGTACGTTGTCTGAAATTGATTTAGAACCTTTAGCCATGTATCGTGTTGATGGCTTTGATTCGTCACCATCGCGCACATGGTGTACAAGATGTATGTGTGTATTTGTTGCTATTGCCACTTCACATAGCTTTACAACAAAGTCTTTCTGCTCGTTGTATTTGTCCTCGCCAGAGATAACCCTCATTAAGCTGTCAATGATGAAATGCTTAACTCCTAATTCTTTAGCGCAATACATAATCACGCCATAAATACGATCTGGACTAATGCCGCCTAAGTGGTCAAATATATAAAAATTGTTGCCGGCAAAATTCATGAAGTCTGCATATTCTTCATAGCTTGGGTTTTGAGAATGCGTGTATTGCCTAGTCATGCGCTTAATCGTTGATATAGGCTTCATCTCAAAACTTGCTGTGCATACTTTTTCATGCTGCTTCATAAAATTGACTGCAACAAAGCCAAGCAGCATAGATTTTTTATGCCCGTTAAATCCTGTCCATAAAGTGACTTCACCACCACGAAAGCCAAACAGGTTTTTCATCTTTGAAAATGGCATAGTGCTTCCTTGCATCTCATCGCCATGTTCAATGAAGTTTTCTATCTCATCGTAGTAATCAACCACGCGCTTAACCTTTTGGCTGTCTGTTTCATTGGCTTTGAGATACGCCTCAAAATCAACATCAGGAAGTTTTGCTTGGCTTAGTTTTTCTGCAATGGCTTCTAATCTATTCATTTTGTTAATTCCAGGCATTTGTTAATTATTTGCATTGATTTTTCAGCTCTTGATAATTCGTTGTTTGTCAATGTTCCATTTCGCAATGCGTAACCAGTAGCTAGAATTATTTGTGCTTCAAAGCGGATAAGGTCTAATGCTTCCGTTGCATATAAAATCTGCTTACGTGGTTTTTGCCTATGATGTGTAGGTGCTTCTGGCATCAGGTCTGCAAACTCCATACCTATGGCAGATAAAATATCCTCTACACCACAACCAGCTTTACAGTTAATCAATATCTTTCCGTCATCTTCTAGCTTGATGTGCATTGATGGTGAACGGTCATCATGTGCTGGGCACTGGCACATCCAGCGACCACGGCTTGTTGATTTAACTTTGTGCAAATTGCCTAGTAATTTTTCAATGCTCATAGGAACTTACCTTTGAATGATTCATCTTTCTTTTCAACCTTTGCCCAGTTATTACGGATAGCCCCCATAAATGCACTATCCCAATCTGCATATGTGTAACCTTTAGCGTTACAAGAAATAATGAAATTTTCTAAATGAGCTTCTAAGTTTTTATGCCCATTTTTTTCAGCCCATAACTTCACTCTTTCACTGATAGAAAAGTCATCAGGTAAAACTGTTTTTGATGTACGTTTTTTTGGTGTTTCGGATATATATTGTTTTATTGTTTTAATTGCTTTATGTGTGGGGTGTTTTACCAACGGTTCTGTGGGTAAATTACCAACGGTTACAGTGGGTAAATTACCAACGGTGGGTGATTTACCAACAGTTGGTGTTTTACCAACGGTTATCCACTCTTTATAAAATTTATTTATTGATATTTCATTGACTAAAACACCGTGACTTTGACGACCATCTTCATGCTTGATAATCACATTCATTTTTAATAATTCAGTGATAGTTTTTGAAACATCTGAACGGTCAAGTTTTGTCATTTCAGATATTTGCCATCCTGATAAAGCGTCAGACTTTTTGCTGTAACCGTAAGTCATGCGAGCAATAGTTAAAATCACTTGAAGCTGTCTTTTTGTAAAATCAAAGCTGATGATTTGTTCAAGTAGTTCATTGGCTATTGGTGTATATCCGTTTTCTTTTTGCGGATTACCGTAATTAGCTATTGGCTGCTCTAAAAGCATAGGGATAACGTTACTTAGAGCCATTCAGCATTTCCAATACTGCTTTGTGCCACTGGTGGACCAATTTTGCTTTTTCTTTGTATGTGATAGCTTGGTTAATGCGCTTTGCTATCTTCATTGCTTTAGTTGATGGCTTCATGCTGCTTTCCTTTGCGCCTGTAATTCTTCAAGAATGGTTAAACTGTCCTGTTTAGCCAGCCATTGTTGAACCCCATAGTTACCTACTGCCAATGACCATGTATGAAGTTCATCAGCTTTAAGATTGCGCCTTGAATGCTTGTCATCTTTTGCCAGATAGTCAGAAATATGTGATGGGTAAACACCAGTAATCTCTGCTAATGTGCGTAATGTCATGCCTTTATTCCTGCGTAAATCCCATGACAGACGTACTGCTTGCCTGTATGTTTTGCATTGGTTTATTGCGTTCTGCTGTATGAAACAAATCTCGTTATCTACACAGCCAATAAGTCGTAGTTCTTTATTCATAAGTAACTCCAATCAAATAACCTGTTAAATAACCAGTTGTAAAACTTGCAAAAAAAACACAACGGCATAATGTTGTGTTTATGGTTATTAATTAGATTCTTTCAAAATCTCTTTAAAGACCTTTGGCTTTTCCAGCTTCAAGAATTTAAGTTGAGTTTTAGGAATACCGTTTGTGCGCCACTGCGAAACAGCCGCCATAGAAACATCACAGATTCGTGCCGTTTCAGCAGTGCCACCTAGTTTTTCAATAATTTTGTTTGTGTCCATGTTTGATATGTTAAGTCATCTTAACGCATATTGTCAAGTGGACTTAACAAATAATTTGTTAAGATTGCTTGATGATTGATTTAAAATTTTTAAGTGGTAGGTTGAAGTTCGCTATTTCTGAAAAAGAGAAAGCGGAAAACATCACTATTACCAATGCGAAGATAGCAGCGATAGCTGGCGTATCTCGTACGTCTGTAACTCATTGGATGAGCGGAGGTGGAATCAATGCAGTGCAAGCAAGGCTCATAGCTGAATATTTAGGTGTAAACCCTATATGGTTAGAGATAGGGAAAGGCGATATTTACAAAAACAACAATAAGAACGCGCAGCAAGACGATATAACGATTAACCAATACGTTGATGTGCGCGGTGCTATGGGGAGCGGACTATTGTTAAGAGACCAGCCAGGACAGATAACAAAATTCACCGTTAATACAGAGTGGATGAACAAAAATATACCAACCAGCACAGGGAAAGAAAACCTAGCAATCGTCACTGGCTTTGGCGATTCAATGCGTGGAATGTTTAATTCAGGCGACCCTTTACTGGTAGATACTGGAATAAAAAGCCTTGATTATGATGGCGTGTACTTCTTTCGTGTAGGAAACGAAGGATTTATTAAAAGGCTGCAAAGAATACCAGGCGAAGGCATCAGAGCAATCAGCACTAACAAGGAATATGAAAGCTGGACTATCACAAAAGATATGGATTTTGAAGTATTCGGGCGCGTTCTTAAAGTATGGAATAGTGAGGATTTTTAATTATGAAAAAATTATTATTAGTTATTTTGTTATTGCCTATATTTTCTTATGCTCAAACAGATTATCAATGCGTAAATGACTGCACAAATAAAGGTTATCAATATCAATTTTGCACATCTAAGTGCTCATTTAATGACCAGCAGCAAATATATCAACCATCACAACAAATACAGCCAATAAAGCAAATTGACTACGCTTGTGTAAACGATTGCACACAAAAAGGCTATCAGTATCAATTCTGCACCTCTCGCTGCTCGTATTAATTAATACATTAACTAACATTTAACCAACCTGCTTCGGCAGGTTTTTTTTCGTCTAAAAATCAACATCACTTAACATTTATTTAATTTATTTGTTAAGTACACTTGACACAATGATTAAGTTCACTTAACATATCAACAAGTCGAAACGAAATGCAATGAGGCGAGTTGGAAAGTTTGCTTTAGGGCGGCAAGTACGGCATCAGTTAAGACCAATGTTATCTCCCTAGTAATACTTTATAGGTGAAAGCGTAAGTGAGTAGCCTTTTTTTGGAGTGAATAAAATGACTACATGGCACGGAATTAGAAAAGTTGAACAGTTACCTGAAAGAAAATTCAACGATTTAAATAAGTTGTTTAAATCAGTTTGCAATAACTTTACAGGACATGAGCATGTTTCTTCATTTCAATTTATTCATGGTAGCTGGTGGTATTTAGTTAATGGGTCATGGCAGTGTGAGTCAACGCTTGAAGTTGTTAATTAAGGAGTGAATTATGGAATCACTATTTGAAATAGCACAAATGTCAGATGAAGCGTTTTGGCGTGAAATGAGTGTTCACACTTCACACGATAGCAAAGTTGAATCTGATATTGCAGAGCTTACAGATGATTACATGGATGATGCAGAGATTATCTGTGACACCGTACTCGATGGCTCATTTATGGATTGTGAGCAGTTCTGGACTACGTTCAAAGCAATGGTGAACGCTTATGCGCTAGGGGATGAGGATTCAATGTCTGTGTTCGCTAAAAGCATATCACTTGAAGTGATGACAGCTATCCAGAAACGCGCTGAATGGAAGGCCACATCATGAGAAACATTATTGATGCACTGGCTGTCGTGATTGCGTTCTTTGCGCTGCTGGAAATGGTAAACGCTAACGAAAAATACGCTGACCTAGTAGCTGGTGTTGGCTACTGCAATGTGAACATGGGCACGACTACCGCAACACTAGCCTGTAATCGTATATCAAGAATTGAAAACGGACTATGAAAAATTTTAGAGATTGGTCGAAAGTCGACACCAGCCACGAGTTTACAGCCGAGCAGATGATACTTGAAACCATTGCGTTTATCTTGTTCGTTATCTGTGCAGTTTTATTATTTTTGTTAGTGAGCCAGCAATGAAATATATCGGTTATGTAATGGGATGGATTTTCTTGTTATTGCTTGCTATGTACTTCTACACATTTGGCAGTATCTACTGCAAATACAGAAGCAAAGGATTAAGCAGGAAGCAGGCTATTTTGGCTACGTGGAGGATGTACTCATGAGTAACGATTTTTATATACCTGAATATGGTGATGACCGTGAATTGCAGATGCAACAATTTGATACAGAGATTGTGTGCATATATTGCGGTGAGCCAAAAGGCGACAAGATTTCATGCTGTGGTGAAAACCATTTTGAAGAACGGAGTATTGAAGAATGAGCATTTTTAAACAACTTAGCGAGATTAACGTAAATGAACACGTTGAACAGAAAGGCCGCTTTAAATACCTTTCATGGACTTGGGCAGTATCAGAACTGCGTAAGGCTTCACCAACAGCAACATGGGAAGTTATTAAGTTTAACGGCCTGCCATATTGCGAAACTAAAACAGGTTACTTTGTAGAGGTTGCAGTCACCGTTGACGGCATTACATTGAGCCAGATTCACCCTGTACTGGATAACAACAACAAGACTATCCCTGTACCTAGCGCATTTCAGATTAACACCTCTATTCAACGCTGTTTAGTTAAAGCAATCGCGCTGCATGGTTTAGGTCTGTATATCTACGCTGGTGAAGATTTGCCAGACGTTGAGCCAGAGAAAACAAACGTGCTGTCTGTAACTAATGGACAAGCACCTAAAACACCGCTTGCAGGAGCAACGGATAACTTTAGCGCAGAAGAATTAGAGTTTCTACGCAGTCAGGCAAACGAGATTATCGCAGCAGTAGCAGACAATGATTTCAGCACTGCTCATGATGTGTGGAACAAGCTGGACAATGAAGAAAAAACAGGTGCATGGACAATGATAGATAGCAAGACACGTTCATCATTCAAGAAATATCAAGATTCACTTAAACAGAAAGAGGCCGCGTAATGAACGTACTTAATGCAATAGGTAATGTAGGTAAAGATGCAGAGATAAGATTTACACCTAACGGTGATGCAGTAGCGCAATTCAGCTTTGCATTGACCAGTGGATATGGTGATAAAGCTATCACTACATGGCTTAACTGTAATGTATGGGGCAAACGGTCTGAAACACTCGCGCCAATGCTTCTAAAAGGCACAAAAATAGGCATTACAGGCGAGTTAACTAACAGACCATACACTGACAAGCAAGGCAATGAAAAACACAGCTTAGAGGTGCGTATCAGTGATGTAACTCTGCTAGGTAAAGCTGACGGTGGTAATGGCAAGACGCAACGCCAAGACAGTAAACCGAATGAACATAAACCTGACGACTTTGAAGACCAAATTCCATTTTAAGCATACTTGACACCCAAGCTATGAGTGGGAAAACCATAGCAGTATCAGGCAGCAATCCTCCAGGTTAGTTACGCTGCTGATGATACCGAGTGATTCACGTTAAGAATCAATGAACATAGGAATCCTTGCAAGGTAGTTAGATATTCTAAGACCACATTGCCACGTTTGATTCGTGGGGAGTATCTAGCCTGTAGCACCCAATAAAGCTGAATAGCCTACCGTTGAAATATACGAGGGTGTTATGGAGTAGATATTTAAAAGGATAAAACATGCAACGTAACCAACACAGAATAAAGCTGACAGATGCCCAAGTGAGAGAGATTAGAAACCTACACTTAGCATATGTACGTGGCTATGGTTATCTGGCTAATAAATTCAACTGTGGAGTAAGTACAGTGAGAGATATTGTAACTTTTAGAACACGTAAGAATGTTTGTTAAACCTATTATTTTGTTAATTAGTGTAGTGAATT
>Ga0208508_1000288_pt1 | contig 13754 bp, 7 predicted proteins | sample LakWasMeta1_LOW4_2_FD_183853 | JGI IMG/M metagenome (GOLD analysis project Ga0208508, IMG submission 183853) | Freshwater sediment methanotrophic microbial communities from Lake Washington under simulated oxygen tension - Sediment Metagenome... | ecosystem: Environmental > Aquatic > Freshwater >...
TTGTTCCCGAACTGCAGTTAGCCGCGGAAGCGAATATCCATTTCATTTTCCCCAATGCGCCTGTCCAGCCCGTTACCATCAATGGCGGAATGTCCATGCGCTCCTGGTACGATATTTTAGAGATGTCGCTGGAACGCAAAGTCGATGTTGACGGCATTTATCAATCAGCCGGTTTGATTGAACCACTGATCCAGCTGGAAATTGACAAGGGCATTCCATCGGAAAATATTTTATTGGCAGGGTTTTCTCAAGGGGGCGTCATTGCGCTTCATGCGGGCCTAAGGCACCCGCATAAACTGGCCGGAATTGTCGCACTGTCAACTTATTTACCAACCGTCGATCAACTGAAAACCGAGCGTTCAGCCGCCAACAATGATACACCGATATTTATGGCTCACGGCATCATAGACCCCGTTGTAGCGGTTGAATCCGGCAAAGCCGCATTTGATAAGCTTAAAGCAATGAACTACAACGTTGAATGGCATGATTACCTGATGGAACATAGACTTTGCGTTGAAGAAATCGAACACATTTCAGTGTTTATGAATTCGATTTTCAGATGACCTTCAGCCTTAAAGTTCAGGACAAAACTTGTTGTTAAGGTTACTATCGCACAAAGCGCTACGCCGGACAGGCTTCGGTTCGCCGGTAAGCGCAAAACATCGATACCGTAGCGAATGGCGCAGTCTTTTTTTATGATTAAAATTGATATTATTGTTTAAATGAGGAGAGCAGTTACATGTTTGCAGAAATGACCAAAGACCTTTCGGATGACTGGATGACAGCATTACTAAGATCGCCCATTTTTCAATGCCTCCCGCCGACCAAATTACAAAAAATCATAATGAGCATGGAGGCTGTCGACTTTAAAAAAGAGACTGTTATTCTCGAACAAGGTAGCGAGGGGGATTACTATTATCTCATCAAAAATGGACAATGCCTTTGTACCCGTAAGTCATCGCCAAAGGCAAAAGAAATTAAATTGCGTCAGCTTGCAGACGGCGACACCTTTGGTGAGGATGCACTGCTTTCCGGGGCGCCTCGAGATTTAACGATTACAGCTCTGACAGATATGTCTTTATTGCGCTTGGATAAGCAACAATTTTTATCTTTAATAAAAGAACCTTCTTTAATGTTTATTAATTACATAGAGATGCAGGAGGCAGTGATGCAGGGCGCGATATTGATGGATGTGCGTACGCCGGAAGAATATGAAATCCACCACCTTGATGGCAGCATCAATCAACCTTTTTTCTTATTAAGGATGCAGCTTAATACTTTAACGCGTGACAAGCCTTTCATTGTCGTTTGTAGCGATGGCAGAATTAGCGAAGCCGCCGCATTTTTATTGCTCGGACAAAAACTTGAGGCCAAAATTTTACAAGGAGGAATGGCGAGTATTGCACTAAAACCGACAAATGAAACCGCTGCCCCCAATGCTGCTAATGTGGCTTATGCTGGACACCCACAAGATACTCATAAGCAATGTGAAGTCGAGCAATTGGTCGGTACTTCAAGCCGCGTTTTTGAATCGATTTTTTTTAAACACTTCGAACAATCGGTTGATGATTGTTGTCGGCAAATTGAGATTGAATTCGGCTTCCAACTAGGCGCAGACCGAGGAAAAATGAGCACGGAGAAATATATAAAATTATTGAAATATCTTCGCTCGATTCAAAAAGATATTAAACAAAATTATTTAATCAAAGTTCGCGGTATTTTCGATAACGATTCTCTGCAAGCCGTAAATATCCAGAAAAAACCAATAGATATTTTTAACGCTACTTTAATGAGTGATGACGCTGTAAAAGAGAATCATGAGCTTGATTTAATTATTCGCAAGTGTGAACATTTATTTTATGCAGAACTGACCAGCCTCAATAGTCAGCTTTTGGAAGAACACGCTATTGCAAGCGGCCAAAATCCAATATCACCGGGAAAGCTTGTTAGCGCCTTGGTCGAAGTTATCAAGCCGTTGGATTTAAATGCCGATAGTCGGGTTGCGCTGTATAAAACATTTGATGTTACTGTCTTTAGTCAATTGGGCTTTATTTACAGAGAGTTATTAGTTGCCGCGAGACCAGTAATCTGATGATAATTGTACGCAGCAAGTGTCTCGCATGAAATTTATTGATAAGCAGCTTAATAAATAGGTTTTATTGCCATAAAACTTTTAGGCGAGATCAAGGAGAAGGGATTGAGTGAGCCTATGTCTGTTTTTAGCGCCGTACAACCCGGTTTAGAGTTTAATAAACAGTGAGCTACAAGAAAAACAATAATGAAAGCTATCGATTTAACTTCTTTTGATTTGTTTAAAGATGTGCCGTTAGAATTAATAAACAAAATACTGCCGAAATATTCAGTTCAAACTATTCCAACCGGACAGCATTTAGTTAAAAAAGATTTAAAAAATACGGCACTTTACCTGCTTCTTGAAGGACAAGTTGGAATTTACTTAGACGAAGAAGATAAGCCATTAAAAACAATTTGGGCAGGTGACATCATCGGAGAAATATCCCTGATAGACCAACAGTCCGCGACTGCTTCAGCTATTTCGCTTTGTGAATGCAAAGTTATTGTAATCAATGAGAAATTAATTTGGACTCTTGTCGAGCAAAGTCATTTATTTGCAATAAATTTACTTCAACTTATTACCAATCGTTTTCGAGGGGTTAATTCGCAAGTAGTTTCCTCGATAAAGAAACAACGTTTATCTGAGCATAGAGCGATTGTTGATGATCTGACCAAGTTGTACAACCGGGGTTGGCTGAACGAAAATTTTGAACCATTACTGGAACGTTGTAAAAAGGACTTACAGCCTTTTTCTTGTTTAATGATTGATATTGACCATTTCAAAAAAATCAATGATAGCCATGGACACCAAGCAGGTGATTTTGTATTGCAACAAACGGGGAAAACATTAAAAAATTTATCCAGAGCAATGGATTATGTTGTTCGTTACGGAGGGGAAGAGATGACTATGCTTTTACTGAATACCGAGGTTGCCGATGCGCTTAGGATTGCCGAACGAGTCAGGCAAACTATAGAACAAAAAGCCGTCAAATACGAAAAAGGGAAAACTTTGAATATTACGGTTTCAATTGGCGTTGCTTCGTTAACAATATCAGAAACAAGTGCCGACTTAATAAAACGTGCCGATGAAGCCTTATACTATGCTAAAGGGCATGGGCGCAATCAGGTCAAATATAACGACGGGAATCTTGTTTGACTCATTTCTTTAAATCTAGATTTTTTAGCTTCAAACCTTCCCAGTACCTGGTTACGGCAAAAGAGTTGCCAATTAATAATTAATTCATCCATTCGCCCTGAAACTTGTCGAAGGGCCGGGCATACTCGACAAGCTCACCAGGAATGAAAAAAGATTGTAAGACTTGCCTATAAACTAATCCCCGCCTGCTTTAATAACGAAGCAAGTTGCGGTGATTTACTAGAGACCAATTTGTCCAAACTATCATACCAGTAACCTGCCTCCGCCATTTCTGCAGCATCAGTCAAAGGTTTAGCGGGAACTTGGTATTTAAGCATAGCGCTACTAACAATATCGCTTGAACGCTGTCCGGGATTGTTTACCAGAGCGACTGTCAAAGTGTATTCTTGACCAGGCCGCAATTTAACGCCTGAATCTTGAAGCCGAATCGCTTGAATGCCGGATTGCTGAATGCCATTGATGGTTTTTTCCAACAACGGTTCGGCCTCGCCCTGAGTTAGGGTAATTTCTACCTGCGCCGGGCCGGCTTTTGATATAAACCAATACAGGGTTGGCGATTCTTGACTGGTCAATGCGGTTTGCGAGGGAGCCAGCACTTCAAGCTTGGCATCATGATCGCTGGAACCACGCGATCCGCCACCGACGCGGGTGGCAGGAGCCCCCATTTTGGGCGGTTTGAAAACAACGGCATTATCGGCAGCCGCAGGAACGGCTTGGAGCAGAACAAAGGCCGATAAGGCAGTAAGTAACGTTGGACATGCAGCTGTTTTCATGAGGCTCACCTTTTTATTTTTAATGTAGTGTCGAGTAGTTAAGAAATAACTTGGTATATGTTGAACATGTTGACTTTGCCTTTCAATTGGAACTCGCCGACTTTCACAGTCTGATAGCGGTCGCGCACCAACTCCCAGGTGGATTCCCCAATCAGAATCCGACAGGGAAGATCCGGCGTCGGCGCGGAGATGGTTTTATCGAAGCTTTCCAACCGCGATGCGGTAATGGTGGTTTCGCCGGTTATGGTATATTCCATGCGTTGCTTGCAGCCTAAGGTGCCAGCCACCCCAAGCCCGGTATGAATACCTATACGCATATAGGCAGGCGGTAGACCTTGTTGTTGCCAAACCAGATTGAGTTCTTTCAGTCTTTGGTTCATGCCCAGTCCGCTGGCCACGGCACTGAGGGCATCGGCCTTAATACCATCGACATCATCTTTAAACGCAGGAGCCCCGAATACCGCCATGATCCCATCCCCCATATAGCCTTTGATCATACCATTCTCATCCATAATAATATTACTCATTTCTTCCATGTAGGCGTTTAGCCAACTCATCAAGGCGACGGGGGTCATGGTCTCGGAGATAGGGGTAAATCCGGCAAGGTCGGAGAATAAAACGGTAGCCGTAATTTGACTGGGAAGCACTCCCCCGGCATCGAAATACTTGTCCCGGTTTTCCCACAAATTAGCGGCAACTTGCGGCGAGACATGCTGCTCAAAGATTTTAAGCAATTGCTGGCGCTCATTCCGTTCTTGATTGGAAAACCAGACTACACAGGCGACTAACGTTAATATCCAGCCCAGGGCGGGCGGCAACAAGGGAATCCACAGTTCTTGAAAAAATACCGCAATAACAAACAGTATCGTCAAACCCGCCAACAGGATCGCTGTCATATGGGTTAGACCGCCGCGCTTGAGACTGGCTAAACCGCCCAGTAAGCACCACAAAAAAAACCAAGCGTACTCATAAATCTCCGGCCAATCGGATTGCAACGGATAAGTTCCTAACGCGGCCTGGAGTATTTGGTCAATCAAATGGGCATGCAGCTCGACTCCGAAACGCGGTTCTTTGAATCCCGGCAGGAGTTTATAGTCATTCAAACTCGGCGCGGTAGAGCCCAGCAGGACAATCTTATCCTTAAGGCTTGCGCCGGGAATTTCTCCATCGATTAATTGGGACAGGGTAAAGCCCGGAAAGGAACGATGCAGGCTCGGGTAATTCAAAAAGACCTGATAGCCGCCCATATCTTCGTGAATGTAAGGCCCGAAATGATCCGGCAGGGGTGAAAAAACCGCCTGCCCCAAACGTAGAAAACCCTGCTCAGTGCCTTCGGGATTGATATTCTTTGCACTCAGGTATTTCTGCGCGATTAACAAAGGAAAAGAGCTATAGGTTACTTCTTTGTCATCCATGAACAAAAGGCCCCGCCGAAACACGCCGTCGGTATCGGGAAGAGTATTGTTAAAACCGATTTGCGAGCCGTTTAGTAAAAATTGAGGCGGTGCAATGCTGCCCTGCTCAGGCGTACCTACAAAAAAAATCCAGAAAATAGTGTCATGCCCGGTTAAAACCTGCTCCAATTGTTTTGAGCCGGGAGCAACCGGCTGATCGCGATATTTATCCACCCCGACCACGCTTGCGCCGGCCGCCAACAGTTTCTCCAAGGCCTCGGCATAATAACCGTCGCTGACAGGAAAGCCGAAACGTTTCAAATCGGCTTCGGTTTCTTTGATGATGACTATCGGCGAGGCAACTTGACTGTCCGCTTTAAGCGCTAACAATCGGTCGTAAATGGATAACTCCATCATCTGTAAACCGCCTGAAAAGCGGATGCCCGCCAACACTACAAACACCAGCAGCGCGAGAAAACTGACTACAACAAAGCGGTTTTTAAGCCATTTCATAGATTTACATCCAATTACCGATTAATAAAAATGAAGCCCAATACGTGGCGTGCCGGTATCTTGCATCCTTTCGAAGCTCCAACTGAGCCATGCGCAAGGCTTGGGCTTTGGATTGGTTGTTTTTTAAATGCGCGTAAAAATAAGCCACCAGATCCGAAGAAGACTGGTCGTTGATAAACCACAGTGAAGCCAAAGCGCTGCGCACTCCCGCCTTAATAGCGACCCCCGCCATGCCTAAAGCCGCGCGGTCATCGCCGGCCGCGGTTTGGCAAGCGCTTAGCGTCAACAGCTCCAGAGGATTGTCTTTGTATTTATTTTTCCCCAGCATCTTTTCCAGAACATCCATCGTTGCCCGACCGTTATAAGTCAGCAGGAATGTTTTTTGGAGATCTTTATCAAACTGGCCGTGAGAGGCGATATGGACGATTCGATAGGGATTCTTAGTCATCTCCGCTGTTAAATCGTCTATTTGAAACTGTTGATTTTTAAACAGCTCGCCGCCCAGCTCCTTCTGTATGGTTTCCAGTTCATATTCGACATTCGGAAGCGCGGAAAAACCCTGTACCGCCTCGGTAAGACCGTTGAGCAGGATGGTCATGCCTTCAAAGGGAAGTTTCTTCGGGTCGGTTAACGACAAACCCGGCGTGGTCGCAAAGGCAAAACGCTCAACCGCATAATACTGACCGTCATAAAGAGCGGAAAAGGGAATGGTGCGTAAAGCGCCATCAGGGACGACGACCAAAGTATCAACGTGATGGGCTTCCAAATCAGCCAGCAGCGGCGCAAGCAGCCAGGAATACAATTGCTTGGCGGGTTTAAGATAGGAAAAGGTGCTGCGTTTTTCCAGCTTCTGTCGAAAATCATGAATTTCGGCATTTATCCGCTCACTGCCGACGGGGACGATATACTGTTTCAGGCCGTCATTAAAACTGACAATAATTTCAGTCCGGTCAGGCAACAAAATGGGATAGACCACCGCTGTTTGCTGTAAAACCTGCTCCAATCCCTGGGATTTTTCCTTAAACCGCACGACGCAACGATCCTGGAAATAATCCTGCAACTCGGCGGTTTTAAGTTTTTCAAGGGTTTTGCGGGCTTTATCAAGCAAGTTCTGCTTTTGCCCTGGGTCTTGTTCAGAAGCGGCTTTTGTCAGCAATAAATCCGCAAGACCGGAATATAAAGGGCTCACCTCCTTGGAAAAAGATTGCTCGAAGCTCTGGCTGTCGCGAATTTGTTGCAGATTATCTACTGCTCTTTGGAAGGCCGATAAGGCTAAGTCGTCCTGATGTTGCAGATGATGCAAACGCCCCGCCTGCCATTCCCAAAGATACAGGCTTTCCATAGCTAGAGCGTGTTGAGCGGCAGCGGCAGCTTTATTGGTAAGCTCCAAAGCTTTTTCGTAATCGCCTTGCTGTTCAAGGGCAGTACCTTGATAACCTAAAGCGTAAGAGTGCAAACGCTCGTCCTTAAGGGCTAAACTGGATTTTCCGGCTTCCTGTAACAATTCCATCAGGCGCTTATCGGTAACCGGCAACAGCTGGTAAGTTTGAGCAATTCTCACCAACCTGATTAATGCCATGGTGCGCCGTTTTGAAGCGGACAAGTTTTGAATTCGGGCCGCTGTTTCCGACCAAAGATTTGCGGCTGAAGGGGCGTTTTGTTTCGCCAGTAAAGAAAGTTGCAACAGCTCGGCATTAACCAACATCCAGTTATCGCCGTTACGCTGCGCATAAGTTACCGCGTTTTGGTAATGCTGCAAGACCTTGTCATCTTGGCCGTCAACCTTGTCTAATAACGCCAAACCCAGTTCAACTTGGGCTAATTCAGTCCACAGCATCAACGGCTCGGCCTGAATTCGAATTTTGTCCAATCTTGACCGCGCCGAGTCCAATTGCGACAACGTTAACTCGGCGAGCGCCAGTTCCAATTCAGCGTAAAGCTTCTTTTTGGAATCAGATGAAGCAGACAGTTGCTCCAACGCAAGCTGTGCCGACTGCTTAGCTTTTTTATTTAAACCGAGCTCGCGAAAGGCTCGGCTTTTTCTCAGTTCCAAGTCAAAGACTTCATCGGGCGATGAAGCCTGAACTTGCTGCCAGGCTAACAAAGCATTAGCAGTGTCTCCAGCACTTAGAAGTTGATCGCCGGTTTTATGGACATTGTTGGTGTTGATTGGAACAGTGCTACAGGAAACAGACAGCATCAGAAGAAAAATTACAGCTATAATATGCGCAACCTGAATACGAAAAATAAAACCGGAAAAATGCACGGTATCTCCAAAAACGAGCTATGGGTAGTGTTAATTTCAATGATACATGATTCCTGCTGGATTTAACCCAAAAGCTTCTGTTCCGTTTTTAAATTACCCTATCATCTGTCAACCAAAATTCAAGTCGGATAATACTTGCGTTCATGCATAGATTTATATTTTTATTAACGCAATTCCTTGGCTTGAGCTTAATGCTTACCGCTGTTAGCAAGCCGGCAGTCTCCGGCCCTGCGGAAACAACCGATAGACCGATACAGCGTTATCAGGAAAAACCGCTGTCACCTCAAAAAACCACGCAATCCCCCATAGAACTTCCGAAGCCGACTCCTTCACCTCTCCCGGTTTTAAAATCATCACCATCATCAGACCCCGGTTTTTATCTTAAAAAAATTCATATAAAAGGCAACACTGCCATTAGCGATACGGAGCTTCAGACTATCAGCCAACGTTATGAAGGGCGCTGGGTTAATGAGGATGAGCTACGCCAGTTACGCCAGGATTTAACGGCTTACTACATTGATAAAGGCTTTATCAATTCGGGCGCGGTGTTACCTGAACAGGATGTCAAAAACGGCGAACTTGAAATCACCATAGTAGAAGGCCGTTTATCCGAAATAGAGCTTGAAGGACTGGATCATCTCAAAGAATTTTATATTCGCTCCAGGCTTCAGGCGGATGAGGACGCGCCATTAAACGTTAATGACCTACAACACCGGCTGCAGATTCTGCAACAAAACCCTTTGATTCAAAGAATAAATGCAGATTTAAGCCCAGGATTGAAACCCGGCGCGGCGCGTTTGCATGCCAGATTGCAGGAAAACCGCCCCTGGTATCTTACTTTCGGCGGCGACAATAATGGCGTCCCCAGTGTCGGCGCCGAGCGAGTTGCAGTCTGGGCAGGACATCGTAATCTTTTCGGCATTGGCGATGCGGTAAACGGAAATTTCAATATTTCCGAGGGCCAAACCCAGTATGCATTTGACTACGCCCTCCCCTTTACACCTTGGGATACCCGCTTTATCACCAGCTATCAACACACCCAGGCCGATGTGGTGGAAAAGCCCTTTGACCAGTTAAACATTTTCAATGAATCCGATTCTATCGCCATTGGCGTTTCCCAGCCCGTCTGGCAAACCCTGGAAAATTCCTTGACGCTAGGCCTCACCGGCGAATGGCGGCATAGCAAAGCTTTTTTGTTGGACGAAGCGTTCAGTTTTTCGCGTGGCGCGATAAACGGCGTCAGTAATGTCAGTGTATTACGCTTTAGTCAGGATTGGTTAAACCGTACCGATACCCACGTCTATGCTGCCCGTTCAATTCTCAATTGGGGTATCGATGCTTTCAACGCAACTATTAATACCGGCAGCTCAAAGTTACCCGATGGCCGTTATTTTTTCTGGCTGGGTCAAGCCCAATGGGTGCAAAAGTTATTCGATACAGGCATTGAAATGCATTTGCAGGGCAATGCCCAATTGGCTGCCGACCCTCTGCTGTCTTTGGAGCAATATGCGCTGGGCGGCATGTACAGTGTCCGCGGCTATCGCAAAAACCAGTTGGTTCGCGATAACGGTTTTTCTTCTACACTGGAATTTAGAACGCCCATTCCCTATCTTGACGATTATTTAGGTAAAGATGTGGTACGGTTTGCGCCCTTTATGGACTATGGCCGAGCCTGGTACACCGAATTCACCACACCGTCACCTTATGTCTTAGCCAGTGCAGGGGTCGGTTTGCACATAGATCCGGTTAAGCAACTACACATGGAATTTTACTGGGCGCGTCCGTTTCGTAAAATCGAATACACCGGCTATGATTTACAAGACTCCGGGATTCATTTCCAGATGGCTTATACACCGTTTTAACTGCCCAGGCTGTCCTTCCACCGTAGAAAAGCCAAGGAGAATATAGTTGAAAATACAAAAGGGTTTGTTAGGACTGCTGTTTCTGGTGCGGTCAATGATTGTCTGGGCTGACATAACTTTCGACAACAGTAGCGTGGTACCAAGTGGCGTTCAAAACACGACCCTAACCGGGAATATGACCATACCTGCCAGTTCCGGAAAACAGCTAGGCGGTAATTTATTGCACAGTTTTAGCGCCTTTAACATTAACACCGGACAAAGCGCGACCTTTACAGATACCGGCGCTGCACCCGGTTCCATTAGCAATGTATTAAGCCGCGTAACAGGCAATACCGGTTCCAATATTGATGGTTTGTTAAAATCGACCATCCCCAACGCCGACGTCTATCTTATCAATCCCAACGGCATTACCTTTGGTTCTCACGCAAGAATTGATGTACCTGGAGCGTTTCACGCCAGCACGGCCAATTCGATAAACTTATCGGACGGCAAACAATTTAATGCCTCAAAAGCCGATGATGCACTTTTAACATCTTCATCGCCCGCAGCTTTCGGCTTTTTAGGTAACTCACCAGCCAACAATGGCAAGATTACAGTGAATGGGGCGCAGCTTAATGTGAAAGCAAGCGAAACCCTGGATTTGGTGGCGGGCGAACTCGACATTAAAAATAACGCAAAGCTGGAGGCTCCCGGGGGAGAAATTCGCTTGGTCGCATTAAAAGGCCAAGGAAGCGTCAATGTACAGTTAGACAGTGACGGCAAAACCCCCTTACCGACTGCAACACCATCGACAGACAATGCCGGTAATATCACCCTATCCAATAGCGCAGTTAGCTCGGATAGCAATAGTGGTGGGCGTGTGGCGTTATGGGGCGATACGATTACACTCGACAACGGGGCAAAGGTTACCGCCTTGAATACGGGGGCAAGTGATGCCGGTTCAGCCCAAGGCATTGAAATTCGGGCCAATAATTTGAGCCTGAAAAATCAATCGGCAATTCATGCAGAGGCCGGCAACGCAGGCAAAGCGGTCAATACAAATGTATCCGCTACGAATGTGACCATTGACGATTCGGTTATCACTTCGACGGCAATAAACAATAGTACCGGCGATGCAGGAGTCATCACAGTAAACACCGACGGTCTAAATATTCAAAACGGCGGTAATATTTCATCCAGCACTGATGCTCTGGGTAATGCGGGTAAAGTCGCGGTAACCGCCAAGCAAATAACTATCGATGGGAAAAATAATCCCAATTTAACCGGCATATACTCGGATGCCCTTACACATAGCCGGGGCAAGGCCGGCATCGTAGAGATCAGCACTGATACCTTGAACATTAAAAATGCCGGAGCTATCGGTTCAAATACGTTATCTTCCGGTGATGCGGGGAATGTCAATATTAGTGCAAACACTCTAAAAATTGACGGCCAAAATTACTCAGGGTTTACCGGCGTTACTTCAGCAGGTAACAGCGGAAACGCAGGAACAATAACAGTCAATAGCGGCATTCTGGATATTGTTAATGGCGGTGGTATTTCAACAAGTACTTTTGGTTCGGGCAATGCCGGTGAAATCATAATTAAAGCAAGCACTCTGGATCTAGAGAACAGCAGTAAGATTTCATCCGATACAAGTGGTTCCGGTAATGCAGGAAAAGTGACCGTGACCGCAGGGCAGACAACCATCGACGGAAAAAATAATGCAAGTGGCTCAACCGGTATTTTTTCAGATGCCCTGACACAGAGTCACGGTAATGCCGGAATCATAACGGTAAATAGCGACACCCTGGATATTCTAAATAGCGGACAAATTGCGTCAAATACTTTTGCCTTTGGTAAAGCAGGGGATTTAAGGATTACCGCAAAAAGCTTAACAATTGACGGTCAAAACAGTTCAGGGTTTACGGGCCTTTCTTCTTCTGCGCTTTCAGGCAGTAGCGGTGATGCCGGTACAATTACGGTAAATACCGGCATACTGGATGTTGTCAATAGTGGACGAATTTCATCAAGCACTCTAGCCCTAGGCAATGCAGGTGCTATCAATGTAACCGCAGACACTATTAAAATTGATCGGCAAAATAGTCTGGGGTTAACCGATATTTCTTCCGAAGCCAGTATCGGTAGCGTCGGTAATGCGGGGGCAATAACGATAAACACCGACACACTGGATATTCTGAATGATGGTGCAATCTCAACCAATACTTTCGGCGAAGGCCATGGCGGTAATATTGCAGTGACCGCCAAAAACATAACCATTACCGGCAAAGATAGTTCGCCATTCAATGAATCCTTGCAAACAGGTATTATTTCCGAGGCCACCAGAACAAGCTCAGGAAATGCGGGAACCATCAACATAAATACCGATACACTGACAATTCAAAGCGCAGGAAAAATTTCCTCGGATACTCAAGGTTCGGGTAACGGCGGCGATATTTTCATCTCCGCGCAAAATATTTACCTTGACGGAAAAACCAGCCAACAGAAAACCCTGATCGCTTCGGACGCGCTTTCCGGCAGTTCCGGTAATGCCGGTACCGTCACAGTCAATACCAAGACACTGGATATCAAAAATAAAGCGCAAATTTCATCCGACACCTATACCGGTGGCAATGCAGGCGATATTAACATTGCTGTTAATGAAAGAACCAACCTGAACAACGGCGCTATCGGATCATCATCCTACGGTAGCGGTTTGGGCGGCAGTGTGAGCTTGAGCAGTCCTTTATTGACCCTGGATAACGGCTCATCAATTAGCGCCTCTTCCAGTACTAACGCAAGAGGCGGCGACATCACCCTCAGCGCAAATGTGCTTACCTTAAAAAACCAATCCCTAATCTCCGCCGCCAATACCGACTCAGGAGAGGCGGGCACTATCAACATCACTACCCGCGATTCAGCCTACCTCACCGACAGCAAAATTTCCGTAGAATCTGCCCAGGGCGATGCGGGTGGGCTTAATATTATAGCTAATAATAAATTGTACTTGCTGAACAGTACAATCAGCACCTCCGCCGCCGCCGGCAAAGGCAATGGCGGTAATATTACTATCGACCCGGTGTTTGTGATTTTAAACAGCAGCAATATCATAGCTAACGCATCTCAAGGTTCCGGCGGCAACATTAACATTACCTCCAACTATTACTTCGCGAGCACCGATAGTATCGTCCAGGCCTCCTCGCAATTCGGCTTGCAAGGGACAGTATCCATAAACAGTTCTAACTCCAACATTGCAGGCAGCATTGGGGTATTGCCTACAGACTTCACCGATGCATCCAATCTTATGGATAAGCAATGCGGAAGCGGTGATGAACTGGCGAGAAGCAGCTTCACCGCCTCTGCCCTCTATGATCTGGTTTTGCCTAGCCCTGATGGCTTCTTTAATTATATTCCTGCTTCGATGTCGGGGTGCGGGGCTTAATTTTGGCGACTTGAATTTCCCGCTATTGCAATGGCCTTATTAGACTTCTGTATGAGAAAGCTTACTGGATCATTCGCGCGTTTTTTGACACTCCCCTACTTCTGCGGAATGTTTTTAATGAAACACGGTCCATTGATCCTAAAAACCGCATTTTATCCACAAAAGACACACAAAAATCAAAAGGTTATAGACTCGACTACTCACCCTTTGGGACCGGCCTATAGTTTGGCATCTCTTGGAAAGTTTTCGTGCTATTTGTGTCGCCTAGGAGTCTGTCGGGCAGGGTTTTCTCGGCA
>Ga0208508_1000289_pt1 | contig 13726 bp, 14 predicted proteins | sample LakWasMeta1_LOW4_2_FD_183853 | JGI IMG/M metagenome (GOLD analysis project Ga0208508, IMG submission 183853) | Freshwater sediment methanotrophic microbial communities from Lake Washington under simulated oxygen tension - Sediment Metagenome... | ecosystem: Environmental > Aquatic > Freshwater >...
TATTCTGCTGCAAGTGATGGATAACGGCACCTTGACCGACAACAATGGGCGCAAAGCTGATTTCAGAAACGTGACCATTATCATGACGACCAATGCCGGTGCCGAGAACCTGTCAAAATCGAACATGGGCTTCACCACCTCCAAACAGGCCGGTGACGAGCAGGCCGATATTAAACGCCTGTTCTCGCCTGAGTTCCGCAACCGTCTGGATGCTACCGTTTCATTTGCACCATTGTCACAGGACATCATCATCCGCGTAGTTGATAAGTTCCTGATCCAGCTTGAAGACCAGCTGCATGAGAAAAAAGTGGACGCTACGTTCAGCGATGCACTGAAAGCCTACCTGGGCAAAAAAGGTTTTGACCCGCTAATGGGTGCCCGCCCGATGGCAAGGCTGATTCAGGATACGATACGCAAGGCACTGGCGGACGAACTGCTGTTCGGCAAGCTGGCTAACGGCGGCAGCGTACATGTGGATATTGATGACAAAGACGAAGTGAAACTCGTATTTGAAGCCAATAAACCGAGTAAAGAGGCTGACTACGCAGCAGTAGAATAAGGCACTGCCTGCACAAGCGCCTGAGATTGATTTTCGGCAAAAAGCCAGTCTCAGGCTAATGCGCCCCATGCAATACCATATTGGCTGAACCAGCCTGAAGCTTCACTCATGGAATGCGGATATGTAATCTATGGTCATCGTCACCGCTTCAACTTTTCAGGTACCGATTGAAATCTGCGCGACATTTGCATTTGCGCTTTCAGGCCTGATTGCCAGCGCCAGAAAAAGAATGGATGCATTCGGCGTATTTGTGACCACAGGCGTTTCAGCCTTTGGCGGCGGCACCTTGCGCGATGTGCTTTTAGATAGAAGGCCTTTTTTCTGGGTAGACCATGCCGGCTGGGTATGGCTGATGCTGGCGCTCTGTTTATTTTCCATGTTCTTTATGCGCAGCAGGCATATGCAGATCACTGAACGTGCCATCCAGATTCCGGATGCTTTCGGGCTGGGTCTATACGCAGCGCTAGGCACTCAAATTGCACTGGGGCTGCATCTGCCGGTGATTGTATGTGCGCTGATGGGCGTCATGACAGCAGTATTTGGCGGCGTACTGCGGGATATTTTCTGCAACGAGATTCCCAAAGCCTTTAATGACCACCAGCCCTACGCGGTAATTGCCTTTGTCGGCAGCCTGCTGGTTGTAGCCCTGAATGCTCTCGGCTTGCCACAATGGGCGTGCATTTTCATTTCGGCTGGGTTAATCTCGCTATTCAGAATCCTGGCAATCTACCTGTCATGGCGGCTGCCAAGCTGGAAGATCGAACAGAACTAGACCAAAACTCAGTCTGGCGCTGGCTCGCTTCTCTGGCGGCGCTTCTCTGCACGTTCAACAGCAAACTCATACAGGTCTACCAGATCCTCTGCACTCACATCAATAAAGCCGTCCATCTGGCTTAGCGCCCATTTAAAGTCATCTTCCTCAAGCGCGGGGAGTCCTTTGTGCTCTGCCTGCGAGAACCGGGCATGGTGCGCATGATGTGAATGACGCATGGGATAGCGCCTGCCTGAGACCAGATTATTCAGCACAAATGCTATCAGCACGATCAGGCCGGCATTTATTGCAACCACCTCATAACAGAATTTCCAGCCGATTGCATGCACCTCCGGGCCACCCAGCACGGCGATCATTGCAGTTGCCACACTAGGCGGATGCAGGCTGTGCAGAAAGTACATGGCGAGTATTGAGAATAAAACCGCAAGCGCCGCAGCGAGCGCTACATTGCCCACCCACTGCGCGCAAGCCACACCAGCCAGCGCAGATACCAGGTGCCCGCCAAAAACCGGCCACGGCTGGGCCATAGGGCTATGCGGGGTAACAAACAGCAGGAACGCGCTAGCCCCCATGGATGCAAGCACCAGCAATTTGAACGGCAGGCTGTATATTGCGTATTGTACAAATAGCAGCAAAAACAGAATTGCAGAAAAAGCCGTAACAGAAGAAACCAGTTTTTCACGTAATGGCGTATGGGCAGACTTATACCCCGCCAGCATATTGCCAATCAGTTGTTTAAATTTCAGTTTTTTGAATTCCTGCATACCTCGACCTTATCCTGATTGATGCACAATATTCAGCCCAGATAAACCTGGTGCTTTTGCATCACGCTTTGCAGCAGTTCAGACTCGGCAAAATAGCGCAGCCAGGATTTCAAGCCGGAATATTGCGTAGATTCAAACCAGTCACTGTCTACCGCTGCGAACTGACGTATAAACGGAAATATCGCGATGTCTGCCAAACTGATTTTATCGCCAAACAAAAATGCTGCCTGCGCTAACCTTAGCTCGAGTATACCCAGAAAAACTTCAGCTTCACTTCTGTAATGCTGCGCTGAACGCTCGGGAAAGCGAATTGCATATTTGTATTTATCCAGGCTCTGTTTAAAGCCAGTATCATTTTCTGTAATTAATTGCTGCATCTGCAGACTATCAAACGCCAGCCAGCCATCAGCATCGCAATGCTTCAACGCCCAATTCATAATCGCCAGGCTTTGATCGATGACTGTACCATCGGGCAGCACCAACACCGGCACTGTGCCTTTAGGCGACATTTGCAGCATGTGTGCCGGCTTTTCTTTCAGCGAAATTTCGCGGATTTCTACCTCTATGCCCGCATAATGCAGGGCCATACGGGCACGCATGGCATAAGGGCAGCGACGGTAAGAGTAAAGTATGGGTAATGCCATCACAAGCGCAGCGAAACGAATTACCCCAGCGCCCTGCACACGTCATGTACCAGCTTGGGGCCTTTGTAGATCAAGCCGCTGTACACTTGCACCAGACTCGCACCGGCAGCAATCTTTTCAACGGCATCAGCGCCTGAGAGAATGCCGCCTACGCCGATGATAGGCAAAGCACCCTGCAAACGCTGTGATAGCTGTTGAATCACCACTGTAGATTTATCACGTACCGGTGCACCTGACAAACCACCTGTTTCGTTCGCATTCTGCATGCCCTGCACCATGTCCCTGGCAAGCGTAGTATTGGTTGCAATGACTGCGTCTATTTTATGCGCAATCAACAGGTCTGCAATTTCATTCACTTGCTCCAGCTCCAGATCCGGTGCGATTTTTAATGCCACCGGCACATAACGGCCATGAATCTCGGCAAGTTTAAGCTGCTCTTCCTTGAGCGTAGCCAACAGATGCGACAACGCCTCTTTTTCCTGCAGGGCACGCAAGTTTTTAGTGTTGGGTGAAGAAATATTCACTGTGATGTAGCTGGCATATGCGTACACCTTGCGCATGCAGATTAAATAATCATCCACCGCATTTTCATTCGGAGTATCAAAATTCTTGCCGATATTAATACCCAGAACACCCTTATATTGAGCGGCTTTTACATTCTCAATCAGCTGGTCTACTCCCAAGTTGTTAAAACCAAAGCGGTTCACTATGCCTTCTGCTTCAGCCACGCGGAACAGGCGCGGCTTGGGGTTGCCCGGCTGCGGCCGTGGCGTTACCGTACCAATCTCGATAAAGCCAAAGCCCAATGCCGCCATGCCATCGATCACGGCACCGTTTTTATCAAGCCCGGCGGCAAGCCCAATCGGGCTGGGGAAAGTAATGCCCATCACCTGCCGCGGCTGGCAAGCGGGCGCTTTTGGATAAAGCTTGAGCAAGCCTGATTTTTCAGCATACTTAAGGCTCTTCAGCGTGAAATCATGGGCTTTCTCAGCGTCAAATTGAAATATGAAAGGTTTTGCAAGTGTGTATATATTCATAGCGTAATTTTACTTTAAAAATCACTTATTTGATGCCAGATAGCGCCTACACCCATAAAATCCATTCAATACAGCAGTCATAAAAAATACTGCTGTAGTCAGCCTAATACAGCAATGGCATAATGCTCAGACCAGAAACCAGCCTCAACCCACATCCAATATGGCCAAGAACCAAGCCCTGCAATTATTAGGCGGCATCACACCCGCACAATTTTTATCCGAATACTGGCATAAGAAACCTTTACTCATTAAAAATGCCATGCCTGATTTTCAGGGCCTGTTAAGCCCGGAAGAACTGGCAGGGCTCGCATGTGAAGATGACGTGCAGTCACGCATCGTAGAAGAAATTAATGGTGTGTGGCATGCCAGCCATGGGCCTTTTGATGATGCAGATTTTGCGGCATTGCCGGAGCAGCCAGACCCCAGCCATCGCTGGACTTTATTAGTGCAAAGCGTAAACCACTATTTGCCCGAAGCCAGTGAATTGCTGCAGCAATTCGACTTCATTCCCCACGCCAGGCTCGATGACCTGATGGTGAGCTATGCCCCGGATGGCGGCGGTGTAGGCCCGCACTTTGACAGCTACGATGTCTTTTTACTGCAGGGGCAAGGCAAACGGCTATGGCGCATCAGCGAACAAAGCGACCTCAGCTTGATTGAGGGAGCACCTTTACGCATTTTAAAGAACTTTGACACCGCACAGGAATGGCTGCTGGAAGCAGGTGACATGCTCTATCTGCCCCCACATCTGGCGCACTGGGGCATTGCAGTTTCTGATGGAGGTACAGACTGCATGACCTACTCTATCGGGTTCCGTGCACCCAAGAACCAGGAACTGGCCACAGAGTTTCTGGGGTTCATGCAGGATAAACTCAACCAGGACCAGCTGACTATCGATGGCATCTATCAGGATGCAGACCTCACCTTGCAAGGCCACCCTGCAGAAATCGGTAACGATATGATCAGCAAGGTAAGTGAAATCTTGAAAAGAATACAATGGTCTGACGCTGACGTTGCCCAGTTTCTTGGCACCTATCTTTCAGAACCGAAACCGGATGTAGTGTTTGACCCTAATAAAAAGATGACCTTAAGCAATTTTCATAAAAAACTTGCATCACAGGGAGTCATGCTCGACCTGAAAAGCCAGATGCTATTCAGGGAAGGCTGTTTTTACCTTAATGGAGAGGCCGCGACATTTAGCGGCGAGCCAGCTAAAATACTCGAGATTCTGGCCGACAAACGCAAACTTGAAATTGCAGACATCACGACAGCCAAAGTATTAGATGAAAAACTGCTGCTGCAATTACATGACTGGTACATTGCAGGTTACCTGCATTTTACCAGCTAGCAGCTGGAGTACGCAGCCATGACAACCAACAACCAGGCGCTGGCACCCAATACCATCATTACCGGCGAGCATCTGTACAGCGCCGCCATCAGCCTGATTCTGGCTAATGCCAAGAGCAAGGTATTGATATTTGATCAGGACCTGAGCCGCGGTGATTATGCCAGTTTAGAAAAATGCAAGCTGTTGCAGAAATTTTTGAGCGAAAACATCGCCAGCCGCTTGACCATTATTTTGCAGGATGCGGCTTTCTTTCAGGAAAAATGCCCGCGCCTTTTTAATCTGCTGATGATTCATGGTCACAAAATGTCGGTACATGTCACGAATACATCCGTAAAACATGTAAAGGAATGCTTTATATTGGCAGATGGCAGACACTACGTTAAACGCATTCATATTGATCAGGCCCGCTTCAAATATGCCCTGGATGACCCACAAAGCGTTGAAGTCCTGAACAACCGCTTTCAGGAGCTGCAGGACGCGATTGAAGACGCAGTAACCACCAAACCTTTAGGCTTGTAAAACTTAAACCCATGCAATCCAAACTGTTCAAATACCTGTTTGCACTGCTGTTCCTCAGCATTTCAGTATGCTCGGCAGCCGCACTTGAATTCAAAATCATCACCCTGCATCACAGATTTGCCGAAGACCTTTTACCCGTTATTCAGCCTATAGTAGGAAATGAAGGCACGGCAACTGCAATGCAGAACAACCTGATTATCCGCACCAGCCCGGAGAAAATGGCTGAGATTGAAAAGCTCATCGCTAATCTGGACTCGCCACGCCAGAATCTAAAAATCACCATCAATCGCCAGAACACATCTTTATCTGCAAGAAACAGCATAGAAGCGAGCGGCAATAAGCGCATAGGTAAAACTGTAATCAGCACCGGCAGTTACCCTCCGCGTCAAAATGATAGCCTAAGGATAGGCATTGAGAATAATCAAAACATTAGCAGCGGCAATAGCAGCCAATTCCTGCAAGTGCTTGATGGCGAAAGTGCTTTTATCAGTGTCGGGCAATCTATCCCATATACCAGTGAATGGATCACTTTAACGCGCCGCTATATCAGCGTTCAGCACTCAACTGAATTTGCCGACATCAGCACAGGCTTTGCAGTACGCCCACGCAGCATTGGCAACCAGATCGAGCTGGAAATCACACCAAGATTTGCACAATTGAATCAGAAAGGATTGATTGATTTCGACATGCTTAAAACAGTCATTCGCGCAGACCGCGGTGAATGGATTAACATAGGCGGCATCATGCAGGAAAAAGATGAAGTTAGCCGCGCAATTCTTTATTCACAAACTGGCGGACAATCTTCAAGCTATCAACTTCTATTGCGTGTAGACTAAAAAAGTCTAGAAAAATGATAAAAATGAGACATTTTTAACACAAATGTCTATACGCGCTTAAAAAGTGCTGTTTTTTTTCACAATTACTGGTAGAATTTGCGCCACTCGGTATGCTAATTAGGTAAAAGTTTTAAGCAGTTATCGAAAAAAGTTTTTTAACTAGTTAAACCCTTAAGGAAATTAAAATGACACGTTCTATTTTACTTGCTGCATTGTTAGCTCTTGCTGTTACTGCTTGTGGTGAAAAAGCTGCTGAAGCTCCTGCTGCTGAAGCTCCTGCTGTTGAAGCACCAGCTGCTGCTCCTGCTGAAGCTGCACCAGCTGCTGACGCTGCTGCTCCTGCTGCTGAAGCTGCACCAGCTGCTGACGCTGCTGCTCCTGCTGCTGCACCAGCTGAAGCTGCTAAGTAATTATTAGCTAGCTACACATGCAAAAAAGCCGACTTTATGTCGGCTTTTTTGTTTTATAAGCAATCACTCACTATTTCTCTAGCTGCCAGCAGTTTTCTAAGCGATTGTCCTCCAGTCAAACCCAACCGACTGATCCGCAATGCCAATCCAATCCAATTCACAACCTAGCACTTTAGCCAAAGCAGCTTGAGCAAGCGCTGGCGTATTATTTTTGGCACTCAGATGCGCTGCCAAAATATGCTGTAACTTGCCATTATCAAGTCTGGCAAGCAAGTTGGCTGACTCAGAATTCTCCAAATGCCCCAAGTCACCGCCCACCCGCTTCTTTAATGTCCAGCTGTAAGGCCCGTTTTGCAGCATGGCGGCATCATGATTACATTCCAGCACCAGGGCATGGCAGCCACTTAATTTCTCTTCTATATGCGGCGTAGTGCGGCCCACATCGGTTAAAACGCCCAAGGTATTACTACCGTTGGAAAAAACATACTGGATTGGCTCTCGCGCATCGTGCGGCACAGGATAAGGCTGCACTTCTATGTCATTTATTGGAAATGCCGTATGGCTATCAATGACGTTAATCCGCAGATCATGCTGGCTGGGAAGGTAGCGTGTCACCATTTTTAGGGTACCGTAGGTGAGCCACACTGGAATGTTGTGCTTAGCGGCAAATTTGAATGCCCCGCCGGCGTGGTCATCATGCTCGTGGGTAATGACGATTCCGGTGATGTCTTCCGGATTCAGATTCAAGCGCACCAATCTGGATGATGCTTCCTTGACGCTAAAGCCGCAGTCCAGCATCAATCTGGTCTGCTTCACTTCCACCACAAGCGCATTGCCTGCGCTACCGCTACCTAGCGAGGCAAAACGCATGTGTAAGTTACCTTTTATGAAAAACGGATGAAGATAATCACTATCTTAGCTGTTCATACATCAGCGCAATAATGCGATTAGCGGTAGTAGTGCGTACACGGTCTCCGCTAGTGTTAACCACGGTCACTACTGAGCCATTGTCAGCATCCACTACTTTAATGCGATATTGTTTTTCCGGATTTGTCTTTTTGCTGTCGTCAGTACCCCAGAATTTCAGGCTCTCAACAAGACTCTTGTCTTCTTTTTTAGCTGCTGCCTCAGGATCTTTTTTATCATCGTCACCCCAGAACTTAAGGCTCTCAACAAGACCTTTCTTTTTCTTCGGGCTGTCATCAATATCAACATCGGCATAACGCACAAAGAACAGGCCATTAGAACGATCTTTGTCTTCGATCACAAACCCAATCCTATCCAGCGCCAGACCTACGCGGCGCCATGCACGGTCAAACTGGTCATTCAAAAGCAATCTTGCGCTGCCATCTGATTCTTTTACCACCTCAGCGCGTTTAATCGTAACTGCATCAGCCATGATGGATTTGGATTTCTGCTCCTCAACACCGAGTTTCACCATTAACCGACGCAGCAGCTCAGCATCAAGCTCAGCTTCGGAGGCATCTGCTTTAGGCGCATTTTTCGCATCCGCTTTATAACCGGTATCAATTTCACCTAACTGTGTCTGAACACGGTTTTTACCGTCATCAGGCGCACCCGATACCGAACGATGAGTCATGAAAATTTCAGTAGTACCTGACTCCGCACCACGGTCCAAGCGCGTACGGAATTTCTTCCTGTCGGCAAAACCCGATAATTTATCAAGCCACTTGTCAAATTTATTCAAAGCATTGCCCGATTGATCTTTTTTGATTGCATCAGATTCGACCCATTCAGTTTCCATTACACCAATCTGCGGATTTTCTACACGTACGGCAAATCCCATATCAATCCAGAAATCACGGATTACCGGCCAGATTTTTTCTGCTGGCGCATTCACTACCAGCCAGCTCTGGCCGCCAGATTTCTCAAGGCGAACCCCATCAGGATTTTGCAGCACTTTCTCAACCCCTACTTCTTGCCCTTCTTGCGCCTGCGTATAGGAAGAATAGCTGGTACTGCCGGGTATGGAATAAGTATCGCTCGTAGGACTTGTAGTCAGATCAGGAGGAACCTCGAGTGGGCGAGACCTACCTGCACCTTTGTAATCAGAAGATGTATCAACAAAGGGGATGGAATCACAAGCTGTCAGGTTAGCCAGCATAAATAATGGCAACGCCAGCGTAACGGCTCTGGACTTAACGTTCTTCATATCAATGTTAGCTAACATGATGTTGATTTGTTTCATTCAAACCTCGGTTTAGAACTTTATAGTGCGTTATAGAATTTGCGCATGCTTGGCAGCGCTATGCAGTACATCATGGTATTGGGATGACAAATGCACCATAGGCAGGCGAATGCCGGATTTAATCAATCCCATCTGCTGCAGCACCCATTTCACCGGAATCGGGTTAGCCTCTATGAAGAGTTTTTGATGCAGAGCGAAAAGTTTTGCATTGATTTCACGGGCCTTGCCAACATCACCAGTGGTAGCAGCAACACACATCTCATGCATCAATTTTGGCGCCACGTTGGCGGTTACCGAAATAACGCCCTTTGCACCCAACAGCATCAACGGCATGGCAGTTGCATCATCACCGCTGAACACTGCAAAATCTTTAGGTGCACGCAATATCAAATCTGTGCCGCGCTCGATACCGCCGGTGGCATCTTTAATACCAACGATATTAGGATGTATTGCCAGACGCAGCGCGGTTTCATTTGTAATGTCGCAGCCAGTGCGGCCAGGAACGTTATAGAGTATCTGCGGGATATCCACGGCATGCGCCACAGCCTTAAAGTGCTGATACAGACCCTCTTGTGTAGGCTTGTTGTAATACGGGGCAACCAACAAACAGGCATCAGCCCCCAGCTCTTTAGCTTTTTGCGTAAGTACGATTGCTTCTTTAGTTGAGTTTGCACCTGTGCCGGCGATGACTGGCACACGGCCATTAACCTGACTCACAGCGGTTTTGATCAGCAGGCAATGCTCTTCAAAATCCACCGTTGGCGATTCACCGGTAGTACCCACGATAACGATACCATCGGTGCCCTGATCTATATGAAAATCGATCAGTGCATTCAAAGATGGAATATCAAGACGCCCATCTTCAAACATGGGCGTAACAATAGCGACTAAACTGCCTTGCAACATAGCAAACCTAAACAATTCATAATCTTGCATTTTAACTTAAAAGACGGATAAAAAAACACACTCTGCACGTAAACTTAAGAGCATACGGCGGATACTTGATATATTTACATATATTAATGTTTTGAATGCCCTTTTGTTGACACGACGTCAGCGCAAAAGCGGTATAATTCGCAACCATCCGCGCCATTTCCTGTCAGAACATACGATATGACTATTGATTTGCACCATTACATCATGATTTTGATCGGCACAGTACTTGTAAACAATATCGTGCTGGTTAAAATCCTCGGCCTGTGCCCGTTCATGGGGGTTTCTAAAAAACTGGAAGCTTCTATCGGCATGGCAGGCGCCACTGCATTTGTATTAAGCATAGGCTCAATGACAAGCTGGGGTATTAATCATTACCTGCTTGAACCCAACGGGCTTGAGTACCTGCGCACACTTTCTTTCATCGTCATCATTGCAGGCGTGGTGCAATTCACCGAAATGGTGATGGAAAAGAACTTTCCGCCACTGCATCAGGCACTAGGAATTTTCCTGCCACTGATCACCACCAACTGTGCAGTATTGGGCATACCGCTATTAAATGCGCAATCCAGCCACAGCTTTCTGGAATCCCTGCTTTTTGGCATGGGCGGGGCTATCGGCTTTTCACTGGTGCTGATTTTATTCGCATCAATGCGAGAACGGCTGGAAGCTGCCGACATCCCCGTCGTCTTTAAAGGTTCAGCAATCGCCATGGTCACAGCATCACTCATGAGTCTAGCATTTATGGGGTTTGCCGGACTTGATAAATATTAGTTTCACGCACTGACTCCCAGCCATATGTTAACTGCTCTTTATATTATGCTCGGCCTGGCATTGCTGCTAGGCGTTGTGCTCGGCATCTCGGCACTGTTATTCAAAGTTGAAGGTGACCCGCTGGTAGCGCGCATTGACGCGATTCTGCCGCAAACACAGTGCGGCCAGTGCGGCTATCCTGGCTGCAAGCCTTATGCAACGGCCATCGCCAATGGTGAAGCCGACATCAACCAATGCCCGCCTGGCGGCGATGCCGGTGCACGCGCACTGGCAGAACTCATGGGGGTGGAATACAAACCGCTCAATGCCGAGCATGGCACACCCAAGCCAAAATCAGTCGCATTTATCGATGAAAACACCTGCATCGGCTGTACGCTGTGCATACAGGCTTGCCCGGTAGATGCGATTCTGGGTGCGGCAAAGCACATGCACACCATCATTGCTTCTGAGTGTACCGGCTGCGAGCTTTGCCTGGCACCATGTCCGGTAGACTGCATCACCATGCAGCCTATCGCAGAAACCCCTGATAACTGGAAATGGAAATACCCTGTCATCCCTATCGTGGCCATGCCTGCACACGGGAGCAATGCTTCATTATGAATTCAATCATTCAATTCGCCACACAACTGATTCGCGGCCAGGCAGCAGCACCAGCCGATGTGTATAAATTCCACGGCGGCGTTCACCCTGACGGCCATAAGCTCGAATCTACAGCACACCCAATCGCAAAACTTGCGATTCCGGAAAAGCTCGTTCTGCCGTTACGCCAGCATGTTGGCTATATCCCTAAAATCAAAGTCAGCGTAGGCGAACATGTGCTTAAAGGACAGATGCTGGCTGAAGCCGAAGGCACATTATCGGCTGCCATTCACGCACCCACTTCCGGCACTATCGCTGCAATTAGTGAAGAAGTGATTCCACACCCATCCGGCCTGCCTGACATGTGCATCACACTGACACCTGACGGCAAAGATGCATGGGCCACATTAACACCCATAGACTGGCGCAATACCGATAAAAAAGAACTGGTTGCAAGCCTGCGCGCATCAGGCATCGTGGGCCTGGGCGGTGCGACTTTCCCAACCCACATCAAAGTGCGCGCCGATGGCAGGTCGCATGTCCACACCTTGGTGATTAACGCAGCAGAATGCGAACCCTACATCACCTGCGATGACATGCTGATGCGCGAACGCGCTGATGAAATCATCAAGGGCATGGAGATTGTAAAATTCCTGCTGGGTGCAGACCACTGCATCGTCGGCATTGAAGACAATAAACCGGAAGCTACCCTGAGCATGACCGAGGCCTGCAAGGCATTGGCCAACACATCGGTGAAAGTAGTGCCTACACTTTACCCCAGCGGCGATGCACGCCGCCTGATTCATCTGGTATTGGGCATCGAGATTCCGCACGACAAACGCTCGACCGATGTCGGTGTACAGGTATTCAACGTTGCAACCGTATTGGCGATTTACCGTTATTTCGCATTCGGTGAACCGGCAGTCAACCGCATTGTGACCATGACCGGCAGCGTAAACAAGCCGCAGAACTTCGAGGTTCTGTTTGGCACTCCGCTACAGAACCTGATTGATGCCGCAGGCGGTGCCAAGGCAGATACCACGCATTTCATCATGGGCGGGCCTATGATGGGATTTGACCTGCCAACGATTGAGGTACCGATCACCAAGGCCGCAAACTGCATTATTGCAGCTACGCCTGACCTGTTTGCACCGCCACCGCCAGCCATGCCTTGCATACGCTGCGCCCGCTGCGCAGATGCCTGCCCGGTAAACCTGCAGCCGCAGGAACTTTACTGGTTTTCGAAATCGGATAATTTTGAAAAAGCGCGCGATTACAATCTTTTTGATTGCATCGAATGCGGCTGCTGCTCGTATGTTTGCCCAAGCGACATTCCCCTGGTGCAATATTACCGCTACGCAAAAAGTGAAATCATCGCTGTAGACAAAGCGAAAGAAGCTGCCGACCTTGCCCGTGAGCGCAATGAATTCAGGCTGGCTCGCATCGAACGTGAAAAACTTGAGCGCGCGCAGAAACATGCTGAGCGTGCTGTAGCCGGCAAGGCAGAAAATGTGAAACCGGACAGCGCCGCGCCAGAAGAATCTTCTGCGGAGGCTGCAAAACCGGCAGCTGCGCCCGTTGCCGATGATGCAAAAAAAGCCGCAATTGCCGCAGCTGTTGAGCGTGCAAAAGCATTAAAAGCTGCAGCCGCACAAGCAGGGGATGCCGGCAAGCAGACAAAAGAAACTGCGGCTGAAAGCAGAAAACCAGTAGATGACGAACAGGCCAAAAAAGACAAGCAGGCATTGATTGCAGCGGCAATCGAGCGTGCAAAGGCTCAGAAACTTGCCGCAGCACAGGCTGGCACAACACCGAAGAATGTTGATAATGTGAGCCCGTCAGTACAGGCTGAAATCAGCGAGATAGAAGCTATCCGTGAAAAAGCGAAGCAATTGGCAGATACAAAAGACGCAGACTAAAATGATTAAAGAGCCGACTGGAAAAACTAAATTCAACAGCAAAACTTGTTATCAGGATAAAAATTGAACCGTTCACCTTACATCACAGACGCCCCTACCGTAAGCGTCATTATGCTCAAAGTGCTGCTGGCACTGGTGCCCGGCATTTTTGCTTACACATGGATCTATGGCGGCGGCATCTTGGTTACCATATCAATCGCAACCATCACCGCCTTGGTATCAGAAGCTGCGCTGCTTAAAATCCGCCAGCGCCCGATTCGCCCGTACCTGTCAGATTTAAGCGCTGTAGTCACGGCTTGGCTACTGGCACTGGCATTGCCGCCTTTAGCGCCCTGGTGGCTGGTGGTGGTAGGTACGTTATTTGCAATTGTAATCGCAAAACAGCTCTATGGCGGTCTTGGCTATAACCCGTTCAACCCGGCG
>Ga0208508_1000290_pt1 | contig 13687 bp, 12 predicted proteins | sample LakWasMeta1_LOW4_2_FD_183853 | JGI IMG/M metagenome (GOLD analysis project Ga0208508, IMG submission 183853) | Freshwater sediment methanotrophic microbial communities from Lake Washington under simulated oxygen tension - Sediment Metagenome... | ecosystem: Environmental > Aquatic > Freshwater >...
GGCATGCTGGTGGGCCCTACCGCCAGCAAGCAGGAAATCGCGGATTTCCGCCTGCGCATTTTATCCAACCCGAGCAATTATATTGCGCAGCCAACCCTGGCACTTTCAACCTGCCCTACCCTGGTTGACCAGGGCATTGCGCCGCGCCACGTTGATTTAAGGCCATTTGTGCTATCTGGCGATACGGTCACTTTAGTGCCGGGCGCACTGTGCCGTGTGGCAATGCGCGAAGGTTCGCTGGTGGTGAATTCTTCACAGGGCGGCGGCACGAAAGATACATGGGTGCTGCAGGAAAAATCTGCCCAAGAAGTGGACGAAATAAAACAAGCTTTGGAAGACGAGGTCGCAGTATGTTAAGTAGAACCGCAAATCATTTATTCTGGATGGCACGTTATATTGAGCGCGCAGAGAATATGGCGCGTATTCTGGATGTCACGGCCAATATGGCTTTAGTACCTAATGCTGCATTAAGCGAAGGCGCTTTGTGGCAGCCGGCATTGGAAATTTCAGGCAACGCAGAGGCATTTAACCAACGCTTCAGCGATTACACCGCGAGCAATGTGATTCATTACCTGGCGATGGACCCTGAAAACCCATCCAGCATCTACTCTGCCTTGTACAGCGCCCGCGAGAATGCCCGCGCCGTTCGCGTAGCCATGACCTCGGAAACCTGGGAAAACATTAATGCGCTCTGGCTTGAATTCAGCCAGTTTGAAGGCAAAGACCTGGCTGAAGAAGGCTTGCGTGAGTTCTGTGACTGGGTAAAAGCGCGTTCACACCTGTTCCGCGGCGTGAGTTTTGGCACCATGCTGCGTGATGACGCTTTTCAGTTTTTACGCCTAGGCACTTTTATCGAGCGTGCTGACAACACGGCACGCTTGCTGGATGTGAAATACCACCTGCTACTGCCACAAGAGGAAGAAATTGGCGGAGGCGTGGATTATTACGAGTGGAGTGCGGTATTGCGCTCGGTTTCAGCTTTTCAGGCGTACCAGAAGGTATTCAGCGATACGATTCAGCCGTGGCGCGTTGCAGAGCTATTGGTGCTGCGCAAAGATATGCCGCGCTCATTGCACGCCTGCTTTACCGAAATCACATCCATTCTGGAGAACCTGACCACAGGCCGCCATATAGAATGCAAAAGGATAGCCGGTGAAATTAACGCCAGCTTGCTTTATGGCCGCATGGATCATATTTTTCAAAATGGTTTGCATGAATTTTTAACCGATTTTATCGAGCGCAACCACCAGTTGGGTAGAGAGATACAAGGCAGCTTTCTGAACGTTCTTGCAGCCTAGGCTGCACCTCCACCATTTTATATAGAATCGCCAAAATACATGCAATTCAGCATACAGCATACCACCGAATACAGTTACAGCCTGCCGCTGAACTACAGCATCCAGCAGCTGCGGCTCACCCCGCAGGATGGCTTTGGACAGCGCGTAAAAAACTGGTCTATCTCTGTCAATGGCCAGCTCAGCCAGCATCATGATACTTATGGCAACCTGGTACACACCATGGTGATGGATAGCAACCACACTGAAATCAGGCTGGTAGCCAAGGGGGAAGTAGAAACCGGCTTGCCCATGGATACCGCGCAGGAAAAACTGCCTTTGACCATTTACTTGCGCCATACCGCGCTGACCGCTGCCGATGCCACAATAAAACACTTTGCCGAACCATTTGGCAGGCTAAGCACGATTGCAGACCTGGAGAAACTGAGCGCATCGGTGATTGAGCAGGTGCCTTATGTGAAAGGCGGCACCGGTGTTTATACCACTGCCGCACAGGCTTTTGCAGCAAGAACCGGAGTTTGCCAGGACCATGCGCATATTTTCATCGCATGCTGCCGCAGCCTCGGCACGCCTGCTCGTTATGTAAGCGGCTACCTGTTTACCGATGACGGGCACTTAACAGAAAGCCATGCCTGGGTAGATGCATGGCTGGACGGTACAGGCTGGGTGAGCGTAGATGTTTCAAATCGCTGTTTGGCTGATAGTGCCTATGTCAGGCTGGCAATCGGCCTGGACTACCACGACGCCTGCCCGGTAAGCGGTGTACGCGTTGGCGGCGGCATGGAAACCATGCAGGCCGGCGTTAACGTGTGGGAGCTTGGCAAGGGTGATAGCAACCCAATGCTTAAAAAGCAGGTTGAACAGATACAGCAATAATCCGAAAGCCCGACAATACAACAACACCAGAATTCAATAAAAACCAACAATAACCAAAATACAGCAATACACAAAGTGGAGAAATATTAATGACCTATTGCGTTGCCCTTCTAGTTGAAGAAGGTTTAGTGCTTGCCTCCGACACCCGCACCAATGCCGGTGTAGACCAGGTAGCGGTGTTTCCGAAAATGCATCATTTTGAAGTGCGTGGCGAACGCATGATCACCTTGCTGACTGCCGGGAATCTGGCGATTACCCAACTGGTAGTGAACCGGTTACGCGAGGCGATTAAACTCGATGAAGGCGCACACCTGAATAATGTGGATAGCCTGTTTGATGTGGCAAGCCTGGTGGGCGATGAAGTGCGTTTTGCGTTCGAGCGTGATGCAGAACACCTGAAGAACCATAATGCCGATTTCCATGCCAGCATCATTGTGGCCGGCCAAATCAAGGACGAAAGACCCAGGTTATTCAATGTCTACAGCGCCGGTAATTTTATTGAGTCCAGCATTGAAACGCCTTACTTCCAGATTGGCGAAACCAAGTACGGAAAGCCGATTATCGATCGCGTGATTAAATACAATACCGATATGATGGACGCAGTGAAGTGCGTGCTGATCTCATTCGATTCAACGATACGCAGCAACATTTCGGTGGCGCCGCCGATTGACCTGATGCTGTACCGCAAAGACAGCCTGCATAGCGACTTTCATCAGCGCATCTGCGAAAACGATGCCTATTACACGCAAATACGCAAAGGCTGGTCAGAAGGCCTCAGGAACGTGTTCCAGCAACTACCCAACCCTGACTGGCGCTAGGTTGCTGATATGATTTTGAGTTCTGCTACTGATATCCATGATGTTTCAATTGCGATTCGCGATGCGGTTACCCCCGTTTTTTTATTAACCGGCATAGGCTCGATTCTTGGCGTTCTGGTCAACCGCTTAAGCCGGTCTATCGACCGCGCAAGGGCTATCAACGCGATGCATGATGAGCAGTTTTATAAATTTTCTGATGAGCTGGACATTATCGTTAAAAGAACCAGATGGATGCGCTGGTCGGTAGGGTTGTTTATCTTTGCCGGCCTATGCGTGGCGATATCGATTGCCGCGATGTTCATTGGGGTGGAACTCAGGGTGAATCTACCGCATTTTGTTTTAATCACATTCATCACCGCCATGTTTTCGTTAACGATTGGGCTGCTTTGTTTTTTAAGGGAGATTATTCTGGCCTCCAAAGAGACCATTACCTCTGACCGCCAAAAACCTTTGACCTGATTTTCAACACGACCCCTATCACGCTTGAAATAGCAAATCTGCGTATGCTGATAAGTTTCAGCATACGCAGATTGCAAAGTGCTATTACGGCCTAGTCATTATCAACCTTATAGGCTGATTTCTTGCCGCCAAACTCATAACGCAAGCCCACCCAGCCAGAACGTGGCGCACCGGGCGAAACGAAGTCTTCACCCACCGAAGTGGTTCTTCTGTTCACAAGATTAAGCGTGCCTGAGGCATTGAACGGGTTGCCGCCAATCTGGCCTGCGGTTGCATATTCACGGTCAAACACGTTATTGATTCTGGCGAATAACAGCCAGTCAGGCTGCACACGGAATGCGGCCGTCAAGTTGGCAACCGTATAACCGGCAATCTTGCCATCCCCCAGAAAATTGCCTGTGGCCTGATGGCTGTTATTGTCATTGCCGCGCAAGTAAGTACCGGCAACAGTCAGTGTATTTACACCCACTGTAAACTTGTCAGTCACCTGGTAATCAGCAAATAGCTTCAGGATATTTCTTGGCACCAGCGGAATCCTGTCACCGGATTTAACATTGATTGTGTGGTCAACCGGGTCTTGGCCGCTGTGATGCGGGCCAAGCAATGTCTCAGGGCTTCTGTAAGTCGCATCGATGAATGTATAGTTGCCGCCCACACGCAAAGCACCAAGGTCGGCTGCTAGACTGCCTTCAAAGCCCCGGCGCCTTGTTTCGCCAAAGTTCTTGAAATAGCCCTGTGAAGAGTTGGCCGCAATAAACAGAATGTCGTCTATATTGCGTGCGCTGAATACGCCGGCGCTCCAGTTAACATTGCCTGTCAGTTTGCCTCGCAGACCGGCTTCCCAGGTTTTTGATACTACCTGCTTCAACGGCGGGTCACCGGCAAATGAATTAGGCAAGCTGCAAGGCGCATTTTCATTGGCACAGCTTAGTTCAATGGAAGTAGGTGCACGATTACCTTCGTTATAGCCAACATAGCTATTTAAATTTTCAACCGGTGTAAAGCTTAAACCAACCGCCGGGTTAAAGCGGCTGAAACGGTGCGTTCCATCCAGCGAAGCATTGGGGTCTTCATCCGTGGTGAAGCCACCCAGGCCGTCCAGCTCATAGTGCGTGTGCTGGTCCCGGTTTTTGATTTTGGTATGGTTGTACCTGCCAGAAACCGTCAATTGCAGGTTATCCAGCAATGAAATGGTGTCAGTACCGAACAGGCTCCAGGTGGTAGTGGTACCTTTTAATTTGGCACTGCGGTCATCATGCTCGCCATCAATCACAAATGTATTCGTATTATCGGCATAGACACCTGAACCTACGATACCGCGGTCTGCACTCAATGAACCAAACTCGGCGGTCTGGTTGAATCTGATTCTGCTGTAATCAACGCCGGCACCTACCGTGAACACATTGGTTTTATCAAACAATTTGTTATTGACTGACACCTGGCCAAACAGGCCTAAGTTATCCTGGTCTGACTTGGTGCGGTTAATCACACCGGTACATTTTTCACCTGGCTCACCATTGGGTTCCAGCTCGGCTGCACAGGCAGCCTGATTACCCGCGAGCGTATAAGGTGAACCTGATGGGTAAGCCGATGGTAATACACGTTGCCCGGCAGCTCCAATGAAATCAGGTAATGATTCATCGTTAATATCGCCGTTAAAGGTTTTGGTTTTAATGTTGCGATAGTAAGTGTTGCCCGACAGCACGACATTGTCGGTAAAGTAATGTGATAGCTCCAGGTTAACAAAGTTGGATCTGTTTTTAGTGTTGTCAGGGTAGGTGTAAACACTGTCACGGTCGCGCCTTAAGAAACTTTCAGGCACCATGCCGTTACCGTTAAGGTCTGTGTTGGCAAAGGCGTAGGTCAGCTTTGCATCTGTTTTCTCGCCGCGCCAGCCTACTTTACCAAACAGCTGCTGATAGTCAGACTTTGATGCATCGCGCCAACCATCTTCATCAAATGCAGTGCCTGCAACAAACCAGTCCAGATTATCCTTGGCACCGCCATATTCAAACTCACCGACTTTTCTGGCATTAGAGCCATAGGTGAACTGGACTGCGCCACCCGGGTGATTACGGCCATCTTTAGTCTGTATGGAGAGCGCCCCGCCTAACGTGTTCAGGCCAAACAGTGGATTAGAACCAGGCATCACCTGCATGCCGGCAATCGCATTTTTAGGAATCAAATCCCAGCTGACGACATCGCCGAATGGCTGGTTCATGCGTACGCCATCCATATAGACCGAAAGGCCCTGCGGCGTACCCAGTAAAGGCGACGCTGTGTAACCACGGTAATTCAAATCCGGCTGCAGCGGGTTATTTTGCACCTCGTTGATATATACACCGCTCAGATTACGGTTCATATAATCTGTAATATCCAGCGACTGGGTGCGCTCCAGATCTTCCGCTTTCACGGTTTGTACATTGGATGGAATCTGTTCGATAGGCAGACCAACAGAAGGCAGCGGTGTAGTACTGATCACTTCAACTTTTTTTGTCGTTATCTTTGCATTCTCATCAGCAAGTGCCAGCTGAGGTGCTGCATAAGCCGCCAAAATTGCAACTAATATCAGTTTTGGCTGTAATGTATTTTGCATAATTTTCCCTAGTTTTAATAAAACGTCAGGGGATAATTGCAAAACCGATGCCAATTATAAATTTTTAAAAAAAACTCAATATAATCATATTATTAATGGTTAAAATCATTTACATGGCAACTTGCCGCTGAGATTGTATAGGCTGAAAAAAACCACCATACAGCAATATTAACCACCAATCTCATCTTCAAAACCTGCTTCTGATAGATAATTGCGAATGAAGGCCGGGCCAAGGCGCCAAGAAACAAATATGAATTCCAGTTAAGTGCTTTATATCAGCGTTTAATCATTTAATTAAGCAGGTAAGTATGGATGTACAAATGAAAACCATCATTCAACAGAAAACGTTTCTGCTGGGTGTGGGCGCACAGAAAGCTGGAACCACCTGGCTTTATGATTACCTGAATGGGCACCCGAATGCCAACATGGGTTTCACCAAGGAATACCATATCTTTGATGTACTATATGTAGACGATGCAGATTTTAGAAATCAGCTTATGCAGCTGCGGATTAACAATGCAAAACATGCTAAAAGCAAGCCTAATCAAACTGACATAGCCTTACTGCAGTTTCTGGAAGATACCGCTCGCTATTTTGCATATTTCAGGAAAAATACCGAGCAGCCGGGTATCACTATCAGCGGTGACATTACGCCATATTACTCAGCACTGACAGCAGATGTATTTACGGCAATCAAACAAGGGATACAAAACCAGGGACTAGCCATAAAAGTAATATTTCTGATGCGCGACCCTGTAGAACGATGCATTTCAGCAGCAAGAATGGCTCTGCGCAACCACGGGGGTAAGCGCACTGCCCAGTCAGAAACTGCGTACATTCGAAAGTATTTTGCAACCCTGGGATTCCAAATGAGAACCCGGTACGATAATACGATTACCAATCTTGAAAAGGTCTTTAGCCCAGAGGAAGTCCACTATGCCTTTTATGAAGAACTGTTCACTGAATCTTCAGTTAAAGCGATATGCGATTTTTTACGCATCCCTTATATCACACCAGATTTTAACCACCACCCGAATGAGTCAAGAACAAGTAACGAAATTCCACTTGAGCTTAAATTGGAAATTGCCCAGCTATATGCGCCGACATATGACTTTATATGCAATAAGTTTGGCTGCGAGAAGGTTGCTGCGCTCTGGCCCAACGCCCTGCTGTTAAAATCATAGCTGACCCAGGCCAGCAATTCATTACCTATCGGAAGTTTTCTCAATGATGATCTGATAGTACACCCGCACGATTTTATAAGCGCCTTTTTTCAGCCTTAGAAAAACATTGATAGCGGCAGCAGGGTTATCAATCGCATTAGGGTAGTAACGCCATAAGTAATCATCAAAAATTAATATCCCGCCTATTTTGAGCATTTCAAAACATTTGATGGCATCAATCACAACATCATCGCAATGATGCGAACCATCCACATAAATGATATCAAAACTGTTTCGGCCAGGGGCTGTGTTAAAAAATGAGAACGAAGTTCCTTTGTATTTAATAACCCTGTCGTTGTATACCGAAAGATTGTTATCGAACGCCCGCTCTATATTGCTCAATACTGTTTTTGTTGAATAGTGACCGGCTTTGTGTTCATCTGAACCAGCCCATGTATCTACACAAGTAAGCGTAGCATTGGGCAACGAATGAAGTATGAAGTAGCTTGACAAGCCCTCCCAGCTACCGATTTCAAGTGCTTTGATTTCCGGCCGCTCTACAAAACGGTATTCATCAAATACAGCAAACCAATGCGGGGTAATATGCGTGAACCAATCTGTAGACAACATTAATGATGGCTTAATATTTCTGAAATCAGACTGCTTCTGCAGGTATGGTTTTGTCAATAGCCGCTTTTTCAGCAGGCCTGAAATATACAGCACCACGACATGCGAAGGTGCATGTGTCCTTATCAGGTATGAACTGTCCCGGAACAGATGCCGCCAAAAATTATAGCGGGTAGCTAGAATTAAGAACTCTTTGATTAACTGCATATGATGGAATTTTCTTTTGGGCTGGCCCATGTTAGTGGATATGGGCCAACAGGTCTACATTGCTTCTCTGAAATAATAGGTTTTATACAAGCAATTAAAAACTACATCCAGCATTTTTAATTCATAATTACCCTGTAGCTTATTTAAATTTGAATGACATAGAGCCTTGGCTCTTCACCCCCGAACCTGCCACAGCCCATGACGACACAAGCACACACACAGCATAACAATCCTTTGCACGGCATCACGCTGGAAACAATAGTTACGGCGCTAGTTGAACATTATGGCTGGGAGGAGCTGGCTGAGCGCATACCGGTGAACTGCTTTAAGAATGATCCGAGTATTAAATCAAGTTTGAAATTCTTAAGAAAAACACCATGGGCACGTGACAAGGTAGAAGCGCTATATTTATCGATCTAATGCAAGTTTTGAACAGCCATACACAACGCAATCGAGAGTAAATTCAGCTAGCGGTTCATAGTGAATATTTTTATTCAGAAACTAAATACGCCTCAGGCGTTGTGCAATCTGTTGGTTTTTGCATTAAGTTCTGCGCCTAAATTCATTTCCATATTTACATATGAAACATCACCGGACAATACGGCTTGTTCTTTTAAAACCAGGTTGTTTCTGCATATCAGCTGACTGCCGACTTCGCCATTAATTTCTGCATTTTCACAGTTAATGATTGCATTGACCTGTCCGCCTACGCCAACCTTTAATGTTCTGACCCGAATTTCGCCATCGACCTGCCCGCAAATATCCATTTCATTCGGCACATTCATTACACCTGTAATAATCACACCGCTGCCGACAATCAGGTTGCCAGCGACAACCTCTATTTTAGAGTCGTTTGTTTTCTCAAATTTCATTAAAACTACCTTGTTAGGGAATATATTCTGACGATATATCCCTCTTACAACTTAAAATTATATAAATACGTTAAAGTGTTTACTGTTACTGGCACAGTAAAATCAGCTTCCGGATACTTTTACCAGGCTCAAGCTGGCTTTTACAGCTTTGTTCTCTGTAATAAGATTCGATGATTTTTTCTCAACAAACTTCCTGTTTGTTGTTAGTAAATCTATCTGTAAAACCTTGTTGGTCTTTGTATAAACATATACACAATCACCTGCAAGTTCAACAGTTTCCATGTTTGGAACCTGATATTGATATTCTTTCCCTGACACCCTATCAATAACTATAAAAAAACAAGTGGATGGGCATAGTTTCTTTAATTTCCACTTTGTACCTACTTGTGCTGTCATGATGCATCACCCAAATCAAAAGCATTAACTACATTGAACTTAACATTGGCTTTAATAACGCTAACTACCAACACCTCCACTATAATACTTTTTTCATTTTTACTACATTTTTATTTAATTTAATCATATATATCATTAATTTCTGCTCCAGCCAGCTACATCTGAATATCTAGCTGGATATTAAACAGCGCAGGATCTTTTAAGTGGAATGCTGCATCAGATAGTGCGCTACTCACGCTTAATTGTTATTATCTGCATTAGTTAATTAAGGTTTATTCTAATGAACACATACAGTGAAATTCAGCCACACGATTTGGTCGCCATGAGAGAATCACGCCCGGTGCTTTTAGTCGATGTGCGCAACGCGGACGAAGTGGCGCGCGGCATTATTGAAGGTGCAGTACACATTCCTCTGGCCATGCTTCCCATTCAATATGAAGCATTGAATAAAGCAGAAAATATCGTGTTTTATTGTCATAGCGGTGTACGCTCTGCACACGCCGCCGCCTTTGCGGTAAACAAAGGCTACCAGAACGTATACAACCTTGCAGGTGGTGTGCTGGGTTGGGCCAGAGCAGGTTACACCTTTGTACCTAAAGATAATTCCTGAAAATCAGAAAGAATCGGAATAATGGAATTTAATAAAGAAGTTGATGCCAGCGGCCTGAATTGTCCATTGCCTATTTTGCGCTGCAAAAAGGGCTTGAGTGATATGGCGGCCGGAGATGTACTTAAAATCATTGCCACGGACCCAGGCTCTGTTAAAGATTTCAAAGCCTTTTGCATACAAACTGGCCATGAGTTGCTGGCGCTGGACCAAAACGAAAAAACGTTCACCTTTTACATTAAAAAACGCCTGGACTAAGCCTGCCCGCAATAATAATGCCCAGTAAAAAAGGTGCCCAAGGGCACCTTTTTTACTTTGCTATATATTGCTTTAATTCAGCCTGATTAACTGAGCTTGGCAAATTGGGTTTGCAATTTTTCCAGGTTGGCGCTGAATTCAGCCACGCGGCCTTTTTCCTGCTCAACCACTGCTGCCGGCGCACGCGCTACAAAGCTTTCATTGTTTAGTTTTGCATTGGCCTTGTTAATTTCATTTTCAAGACGTGCAATCTCTTTACCCAAACGCTCTTTTTCAGCCGCCACGTCAATCTCGACTTTCAGCATCAGCTTAAAGTCATCTACCAGCATCACTGGGGCATCTGCCTCCGGTAAGTCAGCCACAATCGCCACATCTTCCAGCTTGGCCAGCGCTTTCAGGTAAGGTGCATATTTGGCTAATTTATCAGCGTCACCCGCAGCAATCAGCGGCACACGCGCCGCCGGTGAAATGCCCATCTCACCACGCAGGCTGCGACATGCATCCACCGCTTGTTTGAGCAATGCCACCCAGGCTTCATCTGCCTCATCAATCTTGTTAGGCTGCGCTTTAGGGTAAGCCTCCAGCATGATGCTAGGGCCGCTGCGGCCACTCATAGGTCCGATGGTCTGCCAGATTTCTTCGGTGATAAACGGCATGATTGGGTGTGCCAAACGCAGTATCGTTTCCAGTACGCGCAGCAGAGTGCGGCGTGTTGCACGCTTCTCGGCATCAGTACCATTCTGAATCTGCACTTTTGCCAGCTCCAGATACCAGTCGCAGTATTCATCCCACACGAATTCATAGATGGATTTTGCGGCAAGGTCAAAACGGTAGTCGGCAAATGCGCGCTCTACGTCGGCTTCAGTGCGCTGCAAGATACTGACTATCCAGCGGTCAGCCTGTGAGAAATCCAGGTAACCTTCCGGCTTGGTTTTGCAGTCTTCCAGGCCGTTGTCCTGGCCTTCAGTGTTCATCAGCACAAAGCGCGTGGCGTTCCACAGCTTGTTGCAGAAATTACGGTAGCCGTCACATCGCTGCAGATCAAACTTGATGTCACGCCCCGGTGAAGCCAGCGCGGCAAATGTAAAGCGCAAAGCATCCGTGCCGTAAGCGGCAATGCCTTCCGGGAACTCCTTACGCGTGCGCTTTTCAATCTGCTCGGCTTGTTTCGGGTTCATCAAACCAGTCGTACGTTTTTTGATTAAATCATCCAGGTTAATGCCGTCGATCAAATCAATCGGATCCAGCACATTGCCTTTGGATTTACTCATTTTCTGGCCTTCGGCATCGCGAATCAAGCCATGCACATACACATGCTTGAACGGAATTTTGCCGGTGATGTGCGTGGTCATCATTACCATGCGCGCCACCCAGAAGAAAATAATGTCAAAACCGGTCACCAGCACGCTAGATGGCAGGTATTGCTGTAACGCTACATTGGCCGCGTCTTTCTCGGCATCGCCAGTCCAGTCCAGCGTTGAGAACGGCCATAAGGCAGATGAATACCAGGTATCCAGCACGTCGTTGTCGCGGGTCAGGTTGCCGATGTAACCATCTTTAGCGGCCAGCGCTTTAGCTTCTGCCTCATCTTTGGCTACATATACTTTGCCATCTTCGGAATACCAGGCCGGAATCTGGTGCCCCCACCATAACTGGCGTGAAATACACCAATCCTGAATGTTATTGAGCCACTGGTTGTAAGTATTCACCCAGTTTTCCGGGTAAAACTTGATTTCACCAGAGGCCACTACATCCAGCGCTTTTTGCGTGATGGATTTGCCATCGGCAGCTGGCTTGCTCATCGCCACAAACCATTGGTCGGTGAGCATAGGCTCGATCACCACGCCGGTGCGGTCGCCACGCGGTACTTTGAGTTTATGTTTATCCACTTTAACCAGGTAGCCCTGGGCTTCAAGGTCAGCCACCACTTGCTTGCGTGCAGCAAAACGCTCCAGCCCCTGATACTGCTTGGGCGCTGCTTCATTCACAAAACCCTGCAGGTTCAGAATGCCTATCATCGGCAGCTTATGGCGCTGGCCTACGGCATAGTCGTTAAAATCATGCGCCGGGGTGACCTTCACCACGCCGGTACCGAATTCTTTATCGACGTAATCATCGGCAATAATCGGAATTTCGCGGTCGCACAATGGCAACTTCACGTTCTGGCCGATGAGATGTTTGTAACGCTCATCTTCAGGATGCACCATCACCGCCACGTCGCCCAGCATGGTTTCAGGGCGGGTGGTTGCTACTGTTAAATTACCCGTACCATTCGCTAAAGGATAATTGATGTGCCACATTGAGCCATCTTCTTCTTCCTGCACCACTTCCAGGTCTGAAACGGCTGTGCCTAGTTTCACATCCCAGTTCACCAGGCGTTTGCCGCGATAAATCAAACCTTCGTTATACAAACGCACAAAGGTCTCGGTCACGGTTTTGTTCAAACCTTCATCCATGGTGAAGCGCTCACGTGACCAGTCCGGCGATGTACCTAAACGGCGCATCTGTTTAGTGATAGTACCGCCTGAATATTCTTTCCATTCCCAGACTTTTTCCAGGAATTTCTCACGGCCAAGATCATGGCGTGAAACGCCTTGCGCATCCAGCTGGCGCTCCACCACGATTTGCGTGGCAATGCCCGCATGGTCAGTACCCGGCTGCCACAAGGTATTGTCGCCACGCATGCGGTGATAACGTGTCAAGGCATCCATTAGCGTCTGGTTAAAGCCGTGGCCCATGTGCAGGGTGCCGGTAACGTTTGGCGGCGGCAGCAGGATACAGAAGTTGTCTTGCTTGGTCTGGTCTAGACCAGCGGCATAGTAGCCTTGGCCTTCCCAAAATTCATACCATTTGCTTTCAATGGTTTTAGGGTCAAAGGATTTGGCTAGCTCTTTAATTTCAGGCATGTTGTGAGATGAGTGTTCAGTTGTCATAACCTGCTATTTTAACACAGGCCATACTGAGCGCCATGCTGGCAAACTTTTGATTACAAATGAAAGTGGACGGCAAAAAAGTAAAAAGTGGAACTTTGCCCATTATTGATAACGCTGCCGCAGCTCGTCAGGCACCTGCCAATAACATGGGCCCTACTTTTTCCCAGTAACGTGAAAAACGTTTGATGCGTTCACTGCTGATCTCTGTGTTGACAAGTTTCTCGACCGGCTGCCACTGCGTCAGGAATGGCTTCATCACTTCTTTAAGCTTCTGGTTGGGTGTATCCTGCGTGAGCACCTTGCCCACACCGCGCTGCATCAGCACATCATATGTATCACCCACCCACACTTCTACATTCATCATCTCATTTAAACAATCAGCTACAAACTGCAAACGCTTAATCGGCCAATTGCCATGCAGCTGCGGGTCGAATATGAAAAATTTTGGGAACGGCTTGTTCAGCAGGCTATTGGTGGGAGATAACATCTCATCATGCACATAGATTGCAACCGCCTGATGCATGGTCAGCATTTTAATCGGCATTGCCTGCGTGGCGTATTTCTTGGGCTCGGCTGCCAC
>Ga0208508_1000291_pt1 | contig 13611 bp, 10 predicted proteins | sample LakWasMeta1_LOW4_2_FD_183853 | JGI IMG/M metagenome (GOLD analysis project Ga0208508, IMG submission 183853) | Freshwater sediment methanotrophic microbial communities from Lake Washington under simulated oxygen tension - Sediment Metagenome... | ecosystem: Environmental > Aquatic > Freshwater >...
CGTAAACCTGTGAATCGTTGAAACTTGGTTCTTTCAACAGCCATGTCAATCCAAATGCTATTCCAAATGACAGTAGGAATAAGTAAACCGATTTGTACTGTTCCCAGTTTCCTTTGGGATTTTTTTCTTCCATGATCGTATGATTTAGTTACATTAATAATTTCTTATCAAATGAATACCGACTCTATAATTCAAACCTTGTAAACTTTTTTTGAACAATTTGCTAATCTTAAATAAAAAAACCAGAAGCAATTATTCTTAAGGGTAAATAACTCTAATCTTTTGCTAACCAAACCTTAAAATACCTTAAAAACTGCTTCTGGTTCAACCAACCAATTTATTTACTTTTTTATATTAGAATATTCCCAATGGCGCAATGAATCCAACAGTAAAACGGGCAGTATTATAATCTTTAGCCCCAAATCTTGTGGTAGCATAATCGGAATAATCATAAACTCTGCCTACCACGTTGGCAAAAAATTTCAAATTCAGGTCTTTCCAAGGATAATATTCTACTGAAGGGATATAACCCCAGGCAGTTCGAATGTGATTGCTGGTTTTCAATGGATCCAGACTACCATTTTGCCAATTGGCAATATCAAGCATCCCAATCATTGATAAATTAATTTTGTCATTTAATCTATAATGAATGTGCATCCAATGACCAATATATTCTGTGTCTTCCAGCGCCCAAGGATAAAGTGAATCTGGAACAGTAGCACTTACAATACCGGTTCTGTCTAAATCTTCTTTACTCAACTTGAAATCATAAGCAATTACCAGTTTACCTAGAGTAAGTTCCTGACCCAAAGCAAGATAATTCATAAACGTATTTTCTGCTTCGGTGTGCAAGGCATAACCCCACATCGTTTTCAACTTTCCGTCAAAAAGACTTCCGGTCCAGTTAGCTACAAATGCCAAAGGTGCTTTTGATTCCGTATGATTGGGTTGATCTCCATACAATTCCTCAAAAGTTTTGGTACGGGAATCCAATACTTGTACGGTAAAGGAATTGTTTTTATTGGCCTGATAAGTAGCTCCAACACCGGTTAGGAAGTTATCCGCCATCTCAATGATGTCAGAATACTCATAAATATCTATTGGATTATAGTCGAATTCAAATCCTCCCCAGGCAGCACACATTTTACCCATAGTAAAATTCAAATTCTTAGTGGCATCCACACGAATGAAAGCCAAATCAACGGAACGGCTCAGATTATCTACAGATTCTGAAGTTTGAGCGCGAGTATATCGGTCACGAAAACGGAAATATACTTTATCGTGAACATAGCCTTTAAACTCCAATCGAAACTGTTCCATTTTAAACTTAGAAGCCGAATAATTGCCATCTACAAATTCATTTCGTTCTGCAAAATTCATATTAGCAATCATGCTCATATTCTTGAGCAGTCCTTGTTTGACTTCCGGAATCAGGCTTTTGTAAGTAATGGTATCACCTTCTTGTGTTTGTGCCATCATAGTAAATGGAAACAACAAAACGGCTAGTAACAGTACAATACTATAGAATTTTTTCATAACTTGTTATTTTAAGTTAATACTCAATAAATAATCTTTGCAAATCTTCTCTGCTTCTGTCTTTTGATAGTGCTAACATTAAAAGAACTCTTGCTTTTTGAGGATTCAACTCATCTGAAGATACGCTGCCATAATCAGCATCCACAACTTCTCCTTTTATTAATACCGCGCCAATTGGAACACGTGTAGCTCTTACTACCGGAATACCAGCTTTTGTTGCTCTTTTCACTGCTTCTAATGTTCCTGCATTCATATTTCCATCACCAACACCCGCAATTACAATTCCTTTTGCTCCAGCTTTAATCATAATATCAATTAAATCTGTTGACATATCGGCACAACCGTAAACAATATCAACTCGAGGCAATGATTTTAAACCATCAACAGAAAACTCACTATTGGTAGTATGACGACCACTTGGTTTGTGGAAGAATAAAACATCTCCAAAAATTACGGTTCCTATCAATCCTTCTTGTGGAGACTGGAATGTGTGTACTGGTGTTGAAATCATTTTTCTGACATCTCTTGCAGCATGAATATCATCATTCATAACAACCATAACACCATATCCTTTTGCATCTGGATTAGCAGCTAGTGCTACAGCATTATACATATTTAGAGGACCATCTGCGCTTAAAGCTGTTGATGGACGCATAGAACCTGTTAAAACCACCGGTTTATCACTTTTTACAACTAGGTTCAAGAAATAAGCGGTTTCTTCCTGGGTATCGGTACCATGAGTAATTACGATACCATCAACATCTTTACTTTTTAATAATTCATTAATTCGATTGGCCAAGTCAAGCCAAACTTTTACATTCATATCTTGTGAACCAACATTGGCAAGTTGCTCTCCTCTTAAATTAGCTAATTTGCGAATATTAGGTACAGCATCTATCATAGCTTCAATCTTAACCTGACCAGAAGTATAGGCTGATCCTGTTGAACTTGCTCCCGCTCCGGCAATAGTACCACCAGTGGCAAGGATGACAACGTTAGGGAGTTTAGCCTGTCCGAATCCCAATATGCTCACAAATAGCATCAAGGCTACTAATACATTTCTAAAATTAAAATTCATTGTTTTCATAGTTTCAATTATTAAAGTTTTTTAATTCAATTTTATCGTTTAAAATTATTTATTGCGGACTGGTCATTTTAGTAGGGTCCATAAAATCTTTAATCTGTTCTTCGGTGAGTAATTTTTTCTCGCGAATCAATTCCAAAATACCTTTGTTAGTTTCCAAAGCTTCTTTAGCAAGTTCGGTAGTTTTTTCATACCCTAAAATTGGGTTAAGAGCCGTCACAGTTCCTACACTGCGTTCCATATAATGTTTCAGTATATCTTGGTTAACGGTAATACCGTCAATACAATTAGTACGGAATAAAGGCATGGTTTTGAAGAGCAACGCTTGAGATTCAAAAATAGCCACAGCTACAACGGGTTCATAAGCATTAAGTTGAAGGAGACCATCTCGGGATGCTATGGTTACAGTAGCGTCATTACCAACTATTTTATAGCAAATTTGATTCATCAATTCCGGCATAACAGGATTTACTTTTCCTGGCATGATAGAAGAACCGGGTTGCAAAGCGGGTAAATTGATTTCAAATATTCCAGTACGTGGTCCTGAAGCAAGGAAAATAATATCACTGCTGATTTTTGACAAGGTGACACCAAAATTTTTCAAAGCCGAAGAATACATTACAAAACCTTGCATACTGGAAGTCGCAGCAATTAAGTCGGGACTTAACTTCATAGGTTTACCGACAATTTTTGCCAACTGAACAGCACATTTCTCAGCATACCCTGGCGAAGCAGTGATTCCGGTTCCAATGGCTGTTGCGCCCATATTTTCTTCATAGAGATAGGCTTCTGAGTTTACAAGAGCTTCGATTGCAGCGTCTAGTTGGTGACCAAAACCATGGAATTCCTGACCTACAGTCATTGGCACTGCGTCCTGACCTTCGGTACGTCCCATTTTAAGAACTTTGCTGTATTCATCTCCTTTTTTGTGAAAAGCTGCTGCTAAAGCCTTAGCTTCTTTTACAACCTTATCATTATGAAGAAGAATGGCAACGTGAATCGCTGTAGGATACACATCGTTGGTAGATTGCCCCATATTCAAGTCATCATGAGGTTCAAGGTATTTGTACTCCCCTTTTTTATGACCACTGAGTTCCAAGCCAATGTTGGCCAAAACTTCATTAGCATTCATATTGGCAGATGTTCCAGCACCTCCTTGATAAAGATCTGTTAGAAACTGGTCGTGATATTTTCCGTCTATAACAGCTTTGCAAGCTTTTTCAATGGCGTCAAGTCGGTCCTTTTTCATACGACCCACTTCAAAATTGGCACGGGCAGCAGCCAGTTTTACCATGGCATAAGCCCTTACATAATCTGGGTAGAAATTGGTCTCTACTCCGCTAATCTGAAAATTCTCCAAAGCCCTTGCGGTTTGCACGCCATAATATGCATTGGCAGGAATCTGCTTTTCGCCCAACAAATCTTTTTCGGTTCGAAACTGAGCATAAGAACTAAATCCAGAAAGGAGAATCGTTGTCAATAATAAAATTCTTTTCATGTTGTTAGTATTTAATGATTTATAATAATATCGATTGTAAAATTAAACCGGCAACCACTGATGCTATCGTGGTTACAATTCCTGGCAGCATAAAACTGTGATTGAGTACATACTTACCTATTTTGGTAGTTCCGGTTCGGTCAAATTGTATGGCAGTCAGTAAGGTAGGATATCCGGGAATAAAAAAGTGACCATTAACAGCCGGAAAAATGCCTATCAGAAAAGCAGGAGCTATTCCTAACGATAACCCCAGTGGCATTAAAGCCTTAGTGGTGGCAGCCTGACTAAAAAGTAAAATGCTGAGGACAAATAAAGCAATCGCAAACGACCAAGGATAAGCTGTTACCAATTCACCCAAAGTACTTTCGATTACAACATAATTGTGTTCCATAAACGTACCACTCATCCACACAACGCCAAAAACCGCTATGGTGGCTTGTCCTGCAGAAGCAAAAAGACTTGCTTTGGTAACCTCAGCAGCTGTAGTATTGGCAAAAAGGATAATCAAACCTGCTGCGGAAAGCATTATCATCATAATCATGGAAGGAATCTGAACCTGACCGGATGCATTTACTGCAAAATTAGGAGTGAATCCCTCGCTTCCAGAAAATTCGGGAATCAGTGAAGGAAAAGAACCAAGCAAAACAACCATGAGCACGGCTATAGCAAAAATAACAACGGATTTGATTGCCCCGGGTTTAAGCGTAATAGCAGTATCTTGTTGTTCCCCAGTAATACTTTTTGCAAAAACAGGGTCTTTCATTTTTTCGATAAATTCCGGATCTTCATCTAATTCCTTTCCTCGTTTCAGAACGAAAAGAATCCCAACAATAATCCCAATCAAAGTGGAAGGAATACAAATCATGAGGATATCAGCCAATTTTACCCCACTGGAAACCAAAACAGTAAGCAATGCAGCTGATGCAGCAGAGACTGGACTGGCAGTAATTCCCATATGTGCGGCCGTAACACTCATGCTTAAAGCGCGTTCCGGACGAACTCTTGCTTTCGTGGCAACCTCAGCAATAATGGGTAAAATGGAATAAGAAATATGGGCTGTACCTGCAAATAGAGTAAAAAAGTAAGTAACCAAAGGACCTAAAATGGTAATCTGACCTGGATGGCTTCGTAGTATTTTAGCGGCCACGTTGACCAGATAATCCATACCTCCGGCTGCTTGTAATGCGGCAGCGGCTGTGACTACGCTTAATATAATTAGCATTACTTCAAGAGGAGGATCTGCTGGCTGCATTCCAAATACAAAAAGTAGAATCAAGAGTCCAATCATTCCCATCACACCCAAACCGATACCGGACATACGGGAACCAATAAAAATACAAATTAATAAGACGGCAAGTTCTAGAAAAATCATTGAATTATTAGTTTTAAAGATTAATACTCTGTTTCAATTTTTATTCAACTTAACTCCAAATACATTCCTTTTTTTATCTTAAAAAAAATATTTATACGATTTATCTCATTTTTGATTCCTAACAAATTTAACAAAAATAATTGCTGAAAAAAATAGTTATTAATCCGTATATTCTTAACTTTGTGATTATTACACTGAAAAATAGTAAATCTAATTAAGAAGCTAATGACAGATAACCAAGATTATAAACTATTTCACAGTTTCATTGAGACCTTTTCTCCAATTGGTTTCAATGAAATTGATCCAAGCCATCCATTAGTAATGGAAATGGAACAAATGATGGAAAGAAATAATCAGTTTATTACTGTTGGAGATATGTTTGAGTCTAAAACATCTTTCGTAAGTAAACGTAGCTTCAATATAATTGGTGTTGAACCATCTGAATTTAATCCTTACCATTTTATTGAAGCCACACACCCTAATGACTTAGAGAGATATATTCAATGTAGATCAAAATCAATTATTATGGCAAATGAACTTCTGGTGGCAAAAAAGGGAGAAATGTTATTGGCATCCGATATAAAAACACGAAATTGTGACGGAGTGTATTCTAATATATTAATTCAATGCTATCTGTTTTATAGTGAAACCCCTCGTAAAACGGTTTATTTCTTTGAGGTACATACGAACATTGATTGGTGCAAAAAAATCAAACAAGGTTTTTATTATTATTCAGGAAATGATTTGTCTAATTTCAAATATCCAGATAATGTCATGTTGAACATGAGTAGTCGTTTCACCAAGCGAGAATTTGAAATTATCAAATTGATAGAATCAGGACTGAGCAGTGAACAAATAGCTAAAAAACTATTCCTAAGCACCTTCACAATTAACACGCATCGCGGAAATATTTTGAAGAAATCAGGCAAAGCACATATATCAGAGCTAATTTATGAACTTATGGAAGAAGGAAAGCTTTGAGTAATGCAACCTAAAAGTACTTTGTTAAGACCCAAGTTCCGATTGTCCACTAAGAGAACCAAAATTTTTATTCCATTTTTTTAAACCATTAAGAAATTAAGAAAAAAAAACAACTTTATTTTTTTGATTCTTAACTAAGTTTTTGATTGAAATTAGTAACAGATAGTCATTTGATTTAAAAAACTATTGCTTTGTTCTCACAAATTCTACAGGAAAAGAAGTTCCTCCGTCTATTTGAAAATATTGACCTACGAGCACATCACGTTCTGTATTGTAATTTAATTTATAATAAGAATCAGGATAATTTTCATCCTGCAACTCAATATAAACAGACAAAATCGTTTCTGTTTTCATCCAATAAGTTTTTCCTAAATCAATAGACTTTGGATTGAAATAAGCGACATCCAGTTTTCCACTTTCAAGTACATCCGTTATTTTTAGTTGATAAGGAGCATCCGTTCGGATCCATTCACCAATAAGTATCCTTGTATCGACAGATTGCTCCGGTTTTATTACAGCAATCACCGGAACGGAATTTTCTTGTTTATCCGTTTGCTTGTTGAAACTAAAACTGGATAGTGCCACGAATAGTAGCAACAACGAGAATTTTGCTTGAGTTTTCATTTTACCAAAAATCAATAATTAAGTATCTCAAATTTAGTGAATTATGACGATACTAATTATAAATTAGTCGGAAATTTTAGGAACATAATACGGATATAGAAAATGTTAATTTCTAATTTCGAAATAGTAAATAGTGCTAATTATTGATATTAATCGTGCCCGGAAACAGCAGGAACAGCAGCTGCTTTAGATTTTATACTGGTGTTAAGATAAAAGAACAATCTTAGTGTATGATTCATATCATACTGATACCCCGTAATTCGTTGTTGATATACATTCATATAGCCAAAATCAAAACTCAACTTTGGATTTATGGCTTGTTTGATTCCAACAAAAAATCGATTTTGATCAAAAGTGTTATACACAATTTCTTTTCCAAACTGAATTAATAATTCATCCGAAAGAACAAGCGATGGTGCCGTTTTTTTCTTAAAAACAGGAATAGTTACACTGATTAAATACCGAACTCTATCCGAGAAACGGTTTTTACCAGTTTCTTGATCATTGACGATTTTTTCTTGCCAACGCTGTTCGTTTCTTAGCCTTTGCACGATACTGACATTGCCGGATTTGGTATTCATTTGAAATTGCTGGTAAATTCTGTTTTCATCTGAATAAGTGCTCCAGTCAGGATTTCTAGGTGCAAGCCACAAGTGAGCATACCCCCCAACAAAAGAAATTTTAGGATTGGGAATATAGGTAATCCCTCCTCTTAGAAAGTAAAAATTGTTGTCTTCAAAAAAACCGTTTTCTCGAATATGTGCATCGGCAACCAATCCCCAATGTTCACTAAATTTAGTAACTGTATTGAGGGAAATCCAAGTTTGAAACTGTTGATTGATTTCTTTTTGTTTGGGAGCTTGTGCTAAAACGACTACTGGAAAAAATAAAACGATAATCTTAAATAAATTTGTTTTCAAGGGATATAAAAATAAAGGGATTAATGTATTTTTTTGTTTGCAAATTTACTTTATCAATCCTTTTGGGGCAAAGATTTAGATTAAAAATCCTGCAAATACACATTATTTATTTTTAATCTATTTAGGAACTTTATAGCATAAAGAAACGGTCACCAATCCCGATAGTTATCGGGAGATGACCGTTTGTTATATTCCATAACACATGACCTATAAGGTTTTAAAAACCTTATAGGTCTGTTTTATAAAAAACCAACACCGATTGAACTCACACAACATTTTATAATAATCAGAGTAAATCCGTTTAATCCGAACTATCTGTGGGCTAATTTTATTAAAACTAATTACTTTGGAAAAACAAAATTTACCAGTGCTCTTACCCCAAAATCAGGCCTTCCATTTGCTGGCATAGATATTGGAATACGTGGACCTATTACCAATTGCACCATTTGTTTTCCTAATTTGGTAACTCCACTAACCGTTGGCATAAAGAAAGCAGAGGTAGAATTAGCTTCCCAGTTTTGGGTAATTTCAAAAACGCCTCCAACTCCTGCCCCACTTTTCCAATTGTAAATCAAAAAAGGTTGCACATACATTTGATTCACATTGGCCCTGTCTTTATTGCCGGCAATTGACCACACCTGGTTGGCCAAAGCTCCATAAGTCCAACCTTTGGCTTGTTTTAAAATTACGGCAGTTGGTCCTACACCTAGTTTTTCGGTTCCCAATAATTTATCTGTGGCGGTTGGCACCAAAATCGCAGGACCAACACCCCAAGTTAAACCATTTTTGGCTTCAGCCGGAGAGAAAAAGGCACTTACCAAGGCATCACTCAAACCAGCCTGTTTAACATCTGGCGCAGTAATATCCTGTTGAGTGATAATAGGAAGTACGACACGAGTGATCATATTTAATTTTGGGCTTAAAGATATTGGAATTACCGGCTGAAAATTCAACGTATTTCTGGAACCATTATAAGTGCCAATGCCCACATCAGTATTATTTTGAAAAGGCATACTGATGAGTGAGGCAATGGGATTTGATAATTTTTTGGCTAGTTCAGCAGCACTTTCTGCTGGTTTATCCTGTGCTTTTACAGTTCCCAATGTGAGGAAAAAAGCAAAAATCAATAGTAGGGATTGATATTGAATGTTACGAGTTTTCATTTTATATTAAGATTTTTGAATTTGTATTAAAAATTATATTTAAAACCAACGGCCACCAATCCCGATTGCTATCGGGAGATGACCGTTAATTATAAATTTCGCTGAACAAAGTAGTTCCGCTAAAAATGTTTATTCCTTGCTAAACGCTCTTGCTGCTTCTCGCTCTAAATCAAGATATTGTTCTTTTCCTGTACTCACAGTCACAAAAGAAATAGTACCTCCTTCAAATTCACCTGGAGAATCATAAAGTTTACTTACAGGGTCACCACTGTCATAACCTACACATAGTCCATCTCCCACAAGGGTAAATTTACCTACTTGTGCGGTCATCGAACCAGTTGCGACTACCTTGTCGTTAACATATAACTTAGCTGTTCCAATAGATTCATGGTGTTCCCCCATTTTTTCTTTGGTAAACTCCATGCCAAAAGTATATTTTCCGGGTTGCAGTGCTTCTGTTGAAATTAATTGTTGCTGTGTGATTCCTAAGAAATTATAAACATAATACAATTTATGGTCTTTAATGAATAAACTATGACCACCAAAACGGGAACCATGAGCAAAAATCACTCCGGAAGCATTGGCATCTGCAATAGTAACATTGGACACAATCTTGAACGATTTTCCTCTAACATTTACAGCAACTGCTTCGGGTACTTGACTTGTATGAGGATAATAAGTATAGCTGTCTCTTGGTGCTTCTTCTGTTGGACGTACTGTACTCAGTATATCCATAGCAGAGCGATCATCAAGGGGTAAAGCATAATTTTTCACTGCTTCCTCCATATATAACTTTTTTAGAGCCTCTAGTTTTTCAGGGAATTTTTTGGCAAGGTCAACAGACTCTGCACGATCAACATCGGTATGATATAATTCCCATTTATCTTGGTCAAATTTTCCAACACCTGTAAGAGGTGCGTGAACTGCAACTGCCTTCCAACCATCATGCCATAATGCACGAGTTCCAATCATGGTATAATATTGGATATGTTTTTGTGTAGGTGCATCTGGCTTGGCATCGAATGAATATTTCATAGAAACGCCTGATAAAGGATACTGCTCTACTCCTTTGTAAACTTTAGGCATTTCCAATCCGCAAATTTCAAGAATGGTTGGAACAATATCAACGGCGTGATGGTATTGGTTGCGAATTTCTCCACGAGCTTTAATTCCTTTTGGCCAGGTAATAGTAAGGGGATCAGCTGTTCCTCCTGAATAATTTGCATAACGTTTGAACATTTTAAATGGAGTTGACAAAGCAGCAGCCCAACCAGTTGGGTAGTGTTCGTAAGTATTAGGTCCGCCCAACTCATCTATTAATTTCATATTCTCGGCCAAATCATCTGGATAGCCATTAAAAAATTTATTTTCATTTACAGAACCATTAGGGCTTCCTTCTCCAGAAGCTCCGTTATCTGCAGCATACAAAATGATGGTGTTATCATATTGTCCTGTTGCTTTCAAATGGTCAATAATTCTACCTATTTGCACGTCTGTATATTCCGAAAATGCTGCATATACTTCGCATAATCTTGAAAATAATTTCTTTTCATCCGCATTTAAAGTGTTCCACGGACGAACATAATCCGCTGCATTTGCCTGATCGGCTGGCATAGGATTCCATTCCGTAAGTGCAGTCCCTTTTGGCAAAATTCCTTTTTCAATCATACGAGGTAAAACCCATTTACGATAGGCATCATATCCATCATCAAATTTACCTTTGTATTTGGCAATATAATCTTTCGGTGCTTGATGCGGAGCATGGTTCGCTCCGGGGCAATACCACATAAACCATGGCTTGGACGGATTGGCCGATTTCTGGTCGCTAATCATCCTGATGGCTTGGTCTGCTAAATCTTTAGATAAATGATACCCTTTTTCTGGTCCATAAGGAGCTTCTATAGCGTGGTTGTCTTCGGTCAGGTCAGGATAAAACTGATTGGTTTCTCCTCCAATAAAACCATAAAATCGGTCATAACCTTGTTGCAATGGCCATTGACTTTTACTTCCGCCAGCCGAGAGATCAGTTTCTGGAACGTTGTGGTCTTTTCCTAACCAAAAAGTACTCCAACCATTTTCATTTAATATCTGTGCCATAGTAGCCGCTTGAGGAGGCAACATACCGCTATATCCTGGAAAACCAGTTGTAGCTTCGGTAATAGCACCCATTGCATTAAGATTATGGTTACGACCAGTATTAATACAAGAACGTGTTGGAGAACAAAGCGCAACGGTATGCCATTGTGTATAAGTTAAACCATCAGCCGCTAATTTATCCATTGTAGGCATACTAATTCTTCCTCCATAAGGCGACCATGCAGCTAAACCCGTATCATCATAAAGTATAAAAAGAATGTTTGGCGAACCCGCTGGGGCTTTTTTACGCTCAAATGGCTTCCAGTCCGGTGTTGATTCCCGAACATCTAACTTAATAACGCCTTTGAAAGGTGGCGCTTTTTCTTGGGCACCGATACTAGAAGTAATTAGTGCCATTACTGCGAGCAGTAAGGATTCAATTTTGGTTTTCATTATCATATCATTTTGTATTTTTTATGATTAGATAACAAATATACTTTTTATGAAAAAATATAGCATAACATTACATTTTATAAAGTTTCGATTTGTGTATTTCGAAACTAATAAATGGGCAATTTTATAATACCTTCGGATCAACGCTTGATTTTCTTGGGTTGAAATATGCTCCTGGGGTTTGATTGGTTAATTTTTTTACCCCTCTGATAAAGGCTGGTTTTGAACTGAATCCACATTCAAACGCAAGGGTTTCCAATGTTTTGTTTAATAATGCACCCTTATTTATTAAAGCTTGCATGTGTTGCATTCGATACTGATTGATAAAATCATTAAATCGTTGTCCTTCTTCTTTATTAATTAGTAAACGCAAATGGTGAACCGGAATAGTAGTGGCTCGTGATAAATCTATAATACTTAAATCTGGTTTGAGATAAACCTGCGATTGAATAATATAATCGTTTACTTGAATTTTATAATCGCTAATTAATGGTCTTACCTTTTCTTCTTCCATCTCGCCAAAATCTTTAGTATTGGCTTTTGAGTTTTTAAATTCCTCTTTTTTAGTTCTGGATTCTGGAATTTTATCAACTGATAGTTTTGGCAAACCATACAATACTTCGGGATGAAATAGCAAATAATAATTCGATATTATTAAGATTGTTATAAAAGTAAGGTGCAATGACAAGGATCTAAGTTCAGAAGGTATAAAAGTGAATGTTAATGCCTCAATAACAACAACCCCCAGCATTCCATTCATAATAGTGAAAATTTTCAACCATTGTAAAGTTTTGCTGAAGTATATTTTATTGGATAACTTCATGCTGATTTTAGATTTTTGCAGTAATCGCCACATAGCAATGGCATAAACAATGGCTAAAATTCCTCTGATTATATTATGCATAAATGGAGGCAGCCATCCTTCGTTATGAGCATACATATTAATATCATGACTATAGATATTATTGATGACTGCTATCTTTTCGGTATTGCTTTTTAAATAAAAGGGGGTCATTTCTACAAGATGAACCAAGGCAGGAATAAAATGCAGGTATTCCATTTTTTTTAACCAGATGCGATCCGTTACAATCAATTTTACATAAAGATAAGCTGCAGGAAACATAAGATAGTACATCGGACTGGGCAAACGAAACAAAAAAGGAACTTTTAGAATAAATTTGGTTTCAACAAGACAGATTACAATAGAGCCAAAGGTAATTCCCAATAAATTAATGGCAAGCAGAAATTGTGTGGTTCTTAAGATGTTATTCTTCAGTATTAAAATTAGGATAACAGTTAAACCATTTAAAGCAAACAACAATAAAAAAAACCAACTTAATTGAGGGATTTCTAATGGCATATTTCGTTTTTAAATTACATAGGTAAAATTAATAAAATACATCAAAATACAACAAATTGTAGCGTTTTTTTATATGAATATTCAGATAAGTAAAATTGCTGAGAGCTATTCAATAATTTGATTATCAATGTTATCAGAGGACGAGTCCTATCCTACTCAAAGCCTAGTTAAAGCCCACTATAGTGTATGAAATGAGTATGAAAAATTCAGCTGAATATTTACCCTAAAAGAACACTTTGACAATGATAAAAAGCATCAGAACATGTTCAAGTTAATTTTAAGATAACTTTATTTCTTTATATCTTTTTAATGATTAATATTGTAATAAATAATTTAATCCCAATACTATGAAAAAAATAATCTTCGCTATCGTGCTTATTATTGCTGTCATCATTGGTTGCAAAACAAAAAGCAATTCAGGTGATTCCAAGAATCTAAACATTACTTTCGAATCCAAAAGTAACAGCAACGTCACCGGAACGGCCACTTTCACTGAAAAGAAAGGAAAAGTGACTTTTGTTGCTAAATTAGCCGGATTAAAACC
>Ga0208508_1000293_pt1 | contig 13567 bp, 11 predicted proteins | sample LakWasMeta1_LOW4_2_FD_183853 | JGI IMG/M metagenome (GOLD analysis project Ga0208508, IMG submission 183853) | Freshwater sediment methanotrophic microbial communities from Lake Washington under simulated oxygen tension - Sediment Metagenome... | ecosystem: Environmental > Aquatic > Freshwater >...
CCGAGCTCATAGGCCTTGATGACAGCAGGCCGCTGCTTGATGGCGTCATGCCATCGCTTCACATTCGGATAATTTTCCAGCGAGATGTAATGCCAGTCATGTGCGGCAGCCCAGGGATAGCAGGCCATGTCGGCAATGCCGTAATCGTCGGCGATAAACTCGCGGCTTTCCAGGCGTTTATTCAACACGCCATACAGGCGTTCGGTTTCACGATGATAGCGATCGATCGCATACGGAATTTTTTCCGGGGCGTAGCGGGCGAAATGGTGGTTCTGTCCCAGCATCGGCCCGAAACCACCCATCTGCCAGAACAGCCATTCCATCGCGGTTTTCTTCTTGCGTATGTCGGTTGATAAAAACTTGCCGGTTTTTTCGGCAAGATAAAGCAGGATCGCGCCGGATTCGAATACCGAAATGGGTTCGCCATCGTCGGCGGGCGCATGATCGATGATGGCCGGCATCCGGTTGTTCGGCGAGAACGCCAGAAACTCCGGCTTGAATTGGTCGCCGGCACCGATGTCCACCGGTTTGATCTGATAAGGAACACCGGCTTCTTCGAGAAACACGGTGATTTTATGGCCATTCGGCGTTGGCCAATAATATAGATCGATCATTGAATTTCCTAAGACAGATAGCCACCGTCGACCGTCAGGCAGGTGCCGGTCACGTAGCTGGCGGCAGGTGATGCCAGAAACAATACCGCGGGTGCAATTTCATCCGGCTGCGCGCTGCGATTGAGCGGAATCAGCTGCATCATCATGCCCATGATTTTCGGGTTCGAGGTAATGGCCGACGCAAATTTGGTATCGGTCAGGCCCGGCAGTACGGCATTGACACGAATCTTGTGCGCCGCCAATTCCTTGGCAAAACCTTCGGTCATATTGACGATGCCGGCCTTGGTCATCGAATAAATGCCCTGACCCGGCGCGGCACGCTTGGCATTCACCGAAGCGATGTTGACGATGCTGCCGCCCTTGCTTTTCATGCGCTTGGCGGCCTGTACGCTGGTCCAGAAATAGCCGCGCAGATTCACTTCGACGGTTTTTTCGTAGCTGCTCAAATCCATGTCGAGCATCGGGCCGAAATAGGGATTGGCGGCGGCGTTATTGACCAGAATATCGGGCGCGAGATTCGCGGCATCGAGATCATTGAACAGACCTTCGATGGCGGCAACGTCGCCGACATGCAAGGCACGTGCTTCGGCACTGCCGCCGGCCGCCTTGATCGCATCGGCAACGGCTTGGCAGGACTCGACTTTGCGGGAAGTGCATATCACGTGCGCGCCGTGCGCGGCGAGCAAGTGGGCGATGGCTTCGCCAATGCCGCGCGAGGCTCCGCTGACCAATGCGGTTTTGCCGGACAAATCAAATAAAGGATCAGGTTTTTGCATGAAATCACCAAATAATGACGAAGGAATGACGGCGTCTTGCTATGCTGGCGAGACTATCACAGCAGCTGTTTTCGGGAGTAATGAATGAGTCAACGTCGTGTCTTGATTACCGGTGCCGGCAGCGGTTTGGGTTTGGCTTTGGCGCAGCGTTATGCCCGCAGCGGCGCCCGCGTGGCCTGTGTCGACTTGATCCCCGAGCGCGTTGAAGCCGCCCGCAACGGTTTACCAGGCCAGGGCCACATCGGATTGATTGCCGATGTCGGCGATGATGATTCGATGCAGGCCTTGTACGACCAGGTCCAGAAAGAATGGGGCGGCGTGGATGTGTTGATCAATAACGCCGGAATCGCTTCGGGTGGTCCGATGATCGAAACCACGATGGAAGAATGGCGCAAATTGATCGAAGTGGATTTGTTTAGTGTGGTGCGGGGCTGCCGATTGTTTCTTCCCGGCATGTTGGCCGCAGGCAAAGGGCAAATTCTAAGTACCGCCAGTTTTGCCGGCCTGGCCAGTGCACCGGGCATCATGACTTACGGCGTGGCGAAAGCGGGCGTGGTCGCCTTGTCGGAACAACTGCGGGCCGAAGTTTTTGACAAGGGCGTTCTGGTCGGCGTGATATGCCCGAGCTTTTTCCGCACCAATTTGATCGATACCGCCGTCGGCAGCGACAAGACGAGAAAGATGGCGCTCAGATTGATGGACACATCACCCGATACGGTGGATAGCGTTGCCGACAATGTTTTTGCTGCAGCAGAACGCGGGCAATTCATGATTATTCCGACCAAACGCGAGCCGATGCGCTGGCGATTGAAGCGCTGGTTCCCCGGCATCTACTTCAAGTTTTTGACCAGCATGGTCAAGAAAGAAATGAAATAAGCATTTATCAAGCGAGAAAAACTATGACCTGGATGATTTACGGCGCGAATGGTTACACGGGCAAGATGGCGGTTGAGCGTGCGGTGGCCTGCGGGCAACGCCCCGTCATTGCCGGACGCAGCCTGGCTGCGATCGAACCGCTGGCGAAAAAATACGATTTGCCCGTACGTGCCTTTGCACTTGACGATCCGAACGTCGTGAAAAAAAATCTGGAAGACATGCAGGTGGTATTGCATTGCGCCGGACCTTTTTCGGCGACCAGCACACCGATGCTGGAAGCCTGCCTGGAAACCGGTACGCACTATCTCGATATCACCGGCGAGATCAGCGTATTCGCGGATTGCCACGCGCAACACGAGCGTGCGAAGAAAGCCGGCATCGTGGTATTGCCCGGTTCCGGTTTCGATGTGGTGCCGACCGATTGCATGGCCGCGATGCTGAAACGCGATTTGCCCTCGGCAACGCATCTGGTGCTGGCATTTGAAGCCGGCGGCGGCCCCAGCCCCGGTACCGCGAAAACCAGCGTCGAAGGTTTGGGAGCCGGTGGTCGTGCCCGCATCGATGGCGTGGTGACCAAAGTGCCCTTGGCCTGGAAAGTTCGCACCTTCGAGCGCGATGGTGAGCAACGCACCGCGATGACGATTCCCTGGGGCGATGTCTACACCGCCTTTGTGTCGACCGGCATTCCGAATATCGAAACCTATATGGGTGTGCCGCCGTCCAGCATCAAGAACGTAAAACGCATTCGCATGTTCGGGCCACTGCTGGGCCTTGGCTTCGTGCAGAGTTTCCTGAAAAAACAGGTCGCGAAAAAAGTGCGCGGTCCTTCCGAAGAAAAACGCAAGCAATCGACGACCACCGTGTGGGGCGAAGCCAGCGATGCGGCCGGCAAGCAAATCAAGAAATGCATGAACACACCCAATGGTTACGAACTGACCGTCACGGCATCGCTGGGCATCGTGCAACGTCTGCTGGAAGGCGAAAAACCGGCGGGCGGCTACTACACGCCATCCATTCTGATGGGCGCGGAATATGTGTTGAGCTTGCCGGGCGTGAAGATGCTTTGAGCGGCATGTATGTGTGGGAGCGGCTTTAGCCGCGATAAAATCTCACGCAACAAGCGCAGGCTCGGCATTTAATCGCGGCTAAAGCCGCTCCCACAAGTAAAGAGTGCAAAGCCGTCTTCACGATAGGTATTCCGCCCACAAACCTTTAGAATACGACCATACTTTTGCAAGAAAAAATCCATGAATTCCGATAAACAACAAAAGATGCACCCCTTGTCATGGCTCATCTTCAGCTCGCGCTGGATGCAGCTTCCTCTTTATCTCGGATTGATCGTGGCACAAGGCGTCTACGTCGTCCTGTTCGTGAAAGAGCTGATCCACCTGATTCACGGTGCCACCAGCCTGAGCGAGCAACTGATCATGCTGGCTGTGCTGGGCCTGATCGACGTGGTCATGATTTCCAATCTGTTGGTGATGGTCATCGTCGGCGGTTATGAAACATTCGTCTCGCGTCTGAATTTGCAGGGACATCCCGACCAGCCGGAATGGTTGAGCCACGTGAATGCATCGGTACTGAAAGTGAAATTGGCGATGGCGATCATCGGCATCAGTTCCATCCACCTGCTGAAAACCTTTATCGCGATCAGCGCGCTGGGTAGCGATAATCCGGTCGCGGGTTCGGGCGCCAGCTACACCGAGACTGGCGTCATGTGGCAGACCATTATCCATTGCGTATTCATCCTGTCGGCGATCGGCATTGCCTGGACCGACAGCCTGATGTCGCAAGCAGCGAAGGCGAACAAATCGACACATTGATTTGTGCCTGAAAACCCATGGATGTTTCACACCTATTAGATGATCTGAACGCCGCACAGCGCGAAGCCGTGTCGGCGCCGCCCGGCCACTATCTGGTCTTGGCAGGTGCCGGTTCGGGTAAAACCCGCGTGCTCACGCAACGGATTGCCTGGTTGCATGAAGTCGTCGGCGTGCCGGCACACGGCATTTTTTCGGTCACGTTTACCAATAAAGCCGCGACCGAAATGCGACATCGGGTCGAAAAAATTCTGGTCAACGGGTCGCGCGGCATGTGGGTGGGCACTTTCCACGGATTGGCGCATCGTCTGCTGCGTTTGCATTACCGGGAAGCCGGTTTGCCGGAAGGTTTCCAGGTATTGGATTCGGATGATCAATTACGTCTGATCAAACGTATCGCCAACGAAATGGAATTGGACGAAGGTCGTTTCCCGCGCAAGCAAATCGTCTGGTGGATCAACGCGCAAAAAGACGAAGGTCGGCGCCCGAAACATATCCAGGTCGCTGGCGGCGATTTTTATACCAAGACCATTTTGCAGGTTTACGAAGCCTATGAGGCGCGTTGCCAGCGTTCCGGCCTGGTCGATTTCGCCGAAATATTATTGCGGGCGCACGAGCTGCTGCTCGAGCATGATGCCTTGCTTTTGCACTACCAAAACCGTTTCAAGCATTTGCTGATCGACGAATTTCAGGATACCAACAGCATCCAGTATGCCTTCGTGCGCTTGCTGGCAGGCGAGACCGGACAGGTATTTATCGTCGGCGACGATGATCAGGCAATTTACGGCTGGCGCGGCGCGAAGGTGGAAAACGTGCAGCGTTTTCTGCGCGATTATCCCGGCGCCCAAACCATTCGTCTGGAACAGAATTACCGTTCGACCGGCAATATTCTGGCTGCGGCCAATGCCGTGATTGCGCACAACCCCGAACGTCTCGGGAAGAATTTGTGGACGTCTTCGGGAGAAGGCGAGAGTATCGATTTGTATGCCGCCTACAATGAAATCGATGAAGCACGCTACATCGTTGATCGCATTCAGGCCCATATCCGGCAGGGCGGCAGTGCCCGCGAATGCGCGCTGCTCTATCGCTCGAATGCACAATCACGGGCACTGGAAGAACAATTGATCCAGGCCGGCATGCCGTATCGCGTGTACGGCGGATTGCGATTTTTCGAGCGCGCCGAAATCAAGGATGCGCTCGCCTATCTGCGGCTGTTAAGCAATCGCGACGATGATCCGGCCTTCGAACGCGCAGTCAACACGCCGGCTCGCGGCATCGGTGACAAAACGCTGGATGAGGTAAGAAAGCTGGCGCGTGGAAAATCGATTTCGCTCTGGGCCGCCACGCAGGAAATGATGCAAGGCAGTGCACTGACGGCGCGGGCAAAAAATGCGCTGAATGTTTTTCTTGAATTGATCACTTCCCTGCAGGAGCAGACCAAGGATCTCGAGTTGCATGAACAATTCGATCATGTGCTCGAACGCAGCGGACTGCGTGCCTTCTATTCCCAGGAATCCAAGGGCCAGGTCGATTCGAAACTGGAAAATCTGGACGAATTGGTGTCCGTAGCCAGTCGTTTTGAGCGCCGCGAAGACGAAGCCAGTCAGGGCATGACCGAGCTGGTCGAGTTCCTGAGTTATGCCTCGCTGGAGGCCGGCGAAGGCCAGGCCCAGGACGGCGAAGACGGCGTGCAGCTGATGACGCTGCATAGCGCAAAAGGCCTGGAGTTTCCGCTGGTATTCCTGACCGGGCTGGAAGAAGGTTTATTCCCCAGCAATCGCTCGATGGAAGAGAACGGCCGGCTCGAAGAAGAGCGACGGCTTGCCTATGTGGGACTGACGCGTGCGCGCGAAAAACTGACCCTTACCTATGCCGAAACCCGACGTCTGCACGGCATGGAGATGTACGGCACGCCGTCCCGCTTCCTGCGTGAAATTCCCGCCAATTTGTTGCACGAAGTTCGTCCGAAAGTGAATGTGGCGAAATCCGGTTTCAACTCCGCTTACAACAACACGCGCATGTCGGAAGCGCCTTCCGGCGGCTTGAAGCTTGGCCAACGCGTTTCGCATGCCAGTTTCGGCATGGGCATCGTGATGGACTGCGAGGGCAATGGGGCCCATGCGCGCGTGCAGGTGAATTTCGAAAATGCCGGCAGCAAGTGGCTGGTGTTGGCGTATGCTAATTTAACGCAGGCCTGAATGTTCAAATGTGAAGCGAGGGAAATCAGCATGAAAAATTTCGTAGTTACCGTCGCCATGACGCTGGTACTGACAGGATGCAATCATGAGAAAAATGCCGATGAACAGAACTCGAAAATTCCCGTTGAAACAGCCGATGCGCAAGCCCAACTTGCGATAAAGGCCGATGAGCAGATATCGAAAACTCTCGTCGAAACAGCGACCGCGCAAAATAAAACCCTGCCAGTCATGGTGGATGATGTTACACGTTGGGATAATGCGGTTGCCGGACCGGGTAGAAACTGGACCTACATGTACACGATCGTGGTTCCGGAATCCAAAAACCTCAACAACCAAAAGATCAATGACTATATGGGCAACAAGCTTCGCAACAGCGTGTGCACCATGAAAGAAATGGAGCTGTTTGTGAGACATGACGTAAAACTGACATACATCTACCACGACCTTGAGGGCAATGTCATCGGCAAGGTCGACTTCAATGCAGGCGATTGCAAAAAATAAAACCGGAGCAGCCATGCCCCGGTTTTAGAATCGGATTTCAATGGTGCAATCTGATCAGTTTTTTACATTCGACACTACGCGATCCATGTGTTCCTCAAGCGCCTGTTGCACTTTGTCTTCGGCATTCAAAGGCGTGTAGTCGATTTTTTCCCGGAAACCGGTACCGAGTGCACGGCCACCGCGACCAAAGGGTTTCACCGAGAGATAAGCCGTGGTCAGCGTGGCGTTCTGTCCGTAAAAACTGATGTCCTGATTGCCGATCACGTCCGCTTTGACGCGGATGATGATATCCGCCCGTTTGCTGCCTACCGACTGGAACCCGGCTTCGCTGAGTTTGTCTTCGATCATTTGCTGTGCCGGAATCATCAAGGCCGGATCACCGTTGGTGACGACGGCAAAGGTGTGTCCACCGCCGCCGCCCGATACGGGCGCATCGTCGTTTTGCACGCGGTCCTTGATCCTGTCGGCGATGCGCTCGCGCACGGGTGCAGGGTTATTCTCGACGGTGTCGACGGCTGCGCTGGAAGTGTCGGGAGTGGATGCCGTGCTTGTCGAATCCTTATTGTTTGAATCGCTGCCCGCAGTAGCAACCGTTGTATCGCTCGTGTCGCTTGTATTGCTTGTATTGCCTGGAGGTGCATCAGCGGCGGCACTTGTCGCAGTGCCAGCGGTCGTTGTATCGGCGGGCACGGCGGTCGTGCCATCGGCTGCCAAATTGCCGGCGACCGTGGTTGCAACGGTCGGAGCTGCCGGTTTGAAAATACTGTAGATACCCCAGGCGCCGCCGACCACGAACAAACCCAAAACGGCGGCGAGCGCCAGCCATTTCAAGGCGCCCGAGGAAACCGGTGGCGTCGGCGAGACCACTTGTGTCACGCCGGGGCGGGTACTGCCCTGTGCCGTGGTGACGGCCGAAGCCGAGACACCTGCCGGCGACGAAGCAACATTCGGCGGCGGCGTGGGTGCGCGCATCACGCCCGGGGTCACTGGCGTTGCCATGCCGATCAATGTAGCAGCCGGTCCGGAGGGTGGCAGGGTCTTCAGTGTGAGCGGACCGCCTTGCTTGATCAGTGGATGTTTTTCGAGATCGTCGATCAGCTCTTCGGTACTTTGGTAGCGATCCATAGGCTCTTTTTCGAGCATGCGCGCAAGAATCGCGGCGACATCGGCATCGACGTCGACATTCAATTCGCGTACATCCGGAATCTGCGACTGCACAACATCGAGCATCAGCTTCAAGGGGCTTTCGTCCGAGAACGGCGTGCGACCGGTCAGCATTTCAAACAAGACGATGCCAAGCGCAAAAATATCCGAACGCTGGTCGACGGCCTTGCCCAGACAGACTTCCGGCGACAGATAACCCGGCGTGCCGACGAATTCGCCAGTGCCGGTGAGCTTGCTGTTGAAATCGTGATTGGCCAGCGCGATACCGAAGTCGGCAATTTTTATCTGCCCGCGTTGGCTGAGCATCAGGTTGCCCGGTTTGATATCGCGATGGATGACGCCGCGTTCGTGGGCTACCGACAAACCCTTTGCCGATTGATGCAATATTTTGAGTGCATCGCCAACCTGCAATCGACCTTCGCGTTTGATGACTGCGGAAAGCGATTCGCCATCGACGAATTCCATCACGAAAAACGGCTGGTTATTTTCCTGGCCAATCAAAAATATTTGAATGATGTGCGGGTCATTCAGGGAAGCCATCGAGCGGGCTTCACGCAAAAAGCGTTCTACCAGTGTCTGGTCGTGTGCCAGTGCGGGGGAGAGCTCCTTGATGGCAACGTAGCGGGTGAGTGCGGGCTCGTAGCCTTTGTAGACGACGCCCATACCGCCACGGCCCAACTCGGAAACAATTTCGTAATGACCAATATGTGTGCGCATGATTACTCCTATAACGGGATGTTAGACCGCCGGAGGCCACTCTGAAAGGGTAATTGGTTAAACTGGGGCAAATCTGGAGGGATTATGAAACGACGCGACTTAGTGAAAGGTGCCGGTATTGCTGCGGTAGCGGCCGGTTTGACGGCCTGTGGTGCGAAACAAGGCACGGGCGGCAATGCCGCGAAGTCCGACCTGAAGCTGCAATGGAAAATGGTGACCTCCTGGCCCACCAACTTCCCCGGGCTTGGCACCGGAGCTGCGGCTTTGGCCGAGATGATTACCAAAGCCAGCGGCGGACGCATCACGGTAAAAGTCTTCGGTGCCGGCGAAATGGCATCGGCTTTTGAAGTGTTCGACATGGTCGGACGCGGTACCGCGCAAATGGGTCATAGTGCGAGTTATTACTGGAAAGGCAAAATGCCGGCCGCACCATTTTTCAGCGCGTACCCCTTTGGCCTCAATGCGCAGGAAATGAATGGCTGGCTCTATGTCGGCGGTGGACTCGAACTGTGGCGCGAGTTGTATGCGCCACATGGCGTGATCCCGTTTCCTGGCGGAAACACCGGCGTGCAAATGGCAGGCTGGTTTCGCAAGGAAATCAAGTCCGTTGCCGATTTGAATGGTCTGAGCATGCGTATTCCTGGCCTCGGCGGCGAAGTGCTGGCGCGCGTCGGTGGCACACCGCAAAACATTCCCGGTGGCGAAATTTTCTCCGCATTGCAGTCCGGCGCCATCGATGCCGCCGAATGGGTTGGCCCTTACAACGACCTGGCTTTCGGGCTGCACAAAGTGGCACCGTATTGCTATTACCCGGGATGGCAGGAGCCTGGCTCGACGCTGGAATGCATCGTGAACAAGGAAGCCTACGAAGGACTGCCGGAAGATTTGCAGTCCATCGTCGCCAACTGCTGTCAGGCGATCAACCTGCAAATGTTGTCGGAGTTTACCGCACGCAACCAGCAGGCTTTGGAGAAGCTTAAACTCGAACCGGGCGTGCAATTTCTGCCCTTGCCGGTGGATGTATTGGCCGCATTGAAAACCGCTTCACTGGCAGTTTTGTCCGAAGTTGCCGCATCGGATGCGATGGCGAAAAAAGTGTATGACTCCTTGCAGAAATTCCAGGCAAGTTCAAAGGCCTGGCATGAAGTTTCCGAGGAAGCGTTTTATTCCGCCCGACGCTAGCAATTCGCATTAGGTCATCGGTCACAATGACCGATGGCGCATGTTCCCTGTCCTGCGCCTGTGCAAAATCGCGTTCTTGAAAAGACCCGCGCATCCCCATCTGTTTAAAGCGCGGTGGAAGGAGAACGCATGAAAAAGCTGGTCAAATTTTTGGCGTATGCCATGGCGGCGCTGCTGGTTGCTGCAATGGGTGTGTATGGCTTCGCCCATTACAAAACAGGCCAGGCGCTGGCAAAGCGCTATGAGGTCAAGGATGCTCCGCTCGTGCCGGCACAGGATGCCGCTACACTGGCCTACGGAGCTCGCCTGTTTATCGCCAAGGGTTGCGCCGATTGCCATGGCGACAAGGGTCAGGGCAAGGTCGTTTTTGATGCCGGCCCGGTCGCAAAAATCGTCGGCCCGAATATTACTGCCGGTGGTGTCGGCAAGCGTTTGACGGTGGATGATATCGCACGCGCCATTCGCCATGGCGTGGGCGAAAATGGACGTCCGTTGATCTTCATGCCATCGGGCGATTACAAGGAATTAAGCGATGCCGATACGGCGGCTATCGTTGCCCATGTCAGATCCTTGCCGGCTTCGGACAATCAACCCGAAGCGATGGAGATTCGTCCGCTCGGTCGCATTCTCTACACGATGGACAAGTTGCCTTTGTTTCCGGCGGAACTAATCGACCATTCGCCGCGCCAGCGTGCCGCGCCGTTAGCGGCGATTACCGCCGAATACGGCAAGTATCTCGCGCAAACCTGCACGGGTTGCCATGGCGTCAATTTTGCCGGACAGCGCGTTCCGGGAACGCCGCCGGATTTGCCGCCGGCCGCCAATCTTACCCAAGCTGCCTTGAAAGACTGGTCGCAGAACGATTTTCAAACCGCCTTGCGCACCGGCAAGCGCCCGGATGGCAGCACGATCAATCCGTTCATGCCCTGGCCTTCGATGTCGAAAATGACTGATGAAGAAATGGCGGCCTTATGGCTGTATTTGTCCGGTTTGCCGCCGGTAGAAAACTCGCCGAAATAATCGTAGGAGGGCCTTCTAGGCCCGAAAAATAGGGAGGGATTTTTCGGGTCTAGAAGGCCCTCCTACGGCAGTAAAACCTGCTTCGGATTTTTACCCTTTGCACAATGTTCGAACGTGACTTCAAGCCCATGCGCCTGAAATAAAGCCGCCATCTGGCGTTGCCGCATTTCAAATTGTTCGAACAGGAATTCGCATCGTTCCGGGCTTTCTTCTTCACCGCAGTAACCCAGGAGTTGCCAGTCGTCGGCATCCAGCAGGGTCATGTGGATTTCGCCGTCGCGATACAAGGCAAGCGGGTCGGGCAGGGTATCGCACCAGCAGGTTTCGTCCGGTGCCAGTAAAGCCGTTTCAATCAGCGGCCAGACATTCTTCAAGCCGGCATGATCGTATTGCATCGCCATCATCGCGGCCAAATCGTGCACGGTCAGATAGCGTGCGTGTTCGATTTGCGCCTTGAAATTTTCCTGCGCGAACAAGGCCGTGTCGGCAGGGGCCATGCCAATATCGAGCAAACTCGCTTCGAGTTGTTCGCCGACGACTTTTATCAGTTCGGCATCGCCGCGCAATAAAAAAGGCACGAGTCGAAACGGCCCTTCGGAAAACTCTTTTGCTGGTGCCAGAGTTTCCGGCAAGGCCGTGTCATTGGCACCGAGCGCAATGACACGCGCCTGTCCCTGGCCCGGTGCCTGCGCAGTGAGTCGTTCGAGTTCGGCATGCAGCGGAAAGCCCGGGCGCAGAATTTCGACCGGATCAAACAAGGCGGCCAGCACCGTGAAATCGCAATCCCGCACTTCCGGAACCCAGCGTGCCAGATCGCGCGCCAGCATTGACGCCAGTTCGCCTGCCTGTGCTTGCGACAGGCAGGGTGCCTCGGCACGCGTTTGCGGGCTTAATTCCAGTGCAAAAGCACCCAGGAAACTGACAATGTCACTCATCGTTTTTCACGCCTAAAAATGAAACCGCTAAAGTTTGGAAATCTTGCTCTAGACCACTAAGCTATCCTCAGGGCACCCCATTATGCCAGCGCCAGCCGCTGACCTTGAATAAGGATTTCACCATGAGCACTCCCCGTCGCGTAGCCATTCTCGGTGGCGTCCGTATTCCTTTCTGCCGCAACAACAGCGTGTATTTCGATATCGGCAACATGGGCATGTCGATCAAGACGCTCGGTGCTCTGGTCGAAAAATTCAATCTGCAGGACAAGCAACTCGGCGAAGTGGCGATGGGTGCAGTGCTGAAACACTCGAGCGATTTCAATCTTGCACGTGAAGCAACCCTTTCTTCCGGTCTTTCGCCGGCAACGCCGGGCCTGACGATGCAACGCGCTTGCGGCACCGGTCTGGATACGATCATCGCGGTCGGCAACAAGATCGCACTTGGCCAGATTGATTCAGGCATCGGCGGCGGTTCCGACACGACTTCCGATGTGCCGATAGCCGTCGGCAAAAAAATGCGTCGCCGTTTGTTGAATGCCAATATGGCCAAGACGGCCGGACAGCGCATCGGCGCCCTGCTGAAAGGATTTTCCTTCGGTGAATTCAAACCGGAATTCCCCGGCGTTGCCGAGCCACGCACCGGCAAGAGCATGGGCGAAAGCTGCGAGCAAATGGCGAAGGAATGGAAAATTACCCGCGCCGACCAGGATCAACTGGCCTTTGAATCGCACAAGAAAGCCGCGGCGGCTTATGAGCGCGGCTTCTACAAGGATTTGGTGGTACCGTTCCGCGGCATCGATAAAGACAATATTTTGCGCGCCGATACCACCATCGAAAAACTCGCCACCTTGAAACCGGCCTTCGATAAATCCAGCGGGCAGGGCACACTCACTGCAGGCAACTCGACCAATTTATCCGACGGCGCTTCGGCCGCGTTGCTGGCGTCCGAAGAATGGGCGGCGGCGAATGGCCTAGAAGTGCAAGCGTATTTGCGTGACTCGCAAGTGGCCGCCGTCGATTTCGTGCATGGCGAAGGCTTGCTGATGGCGCCGGCCTGGGCAGTGTCGCAATTGCTGGCACGCAATAATCTGACGCTGCAGGATTTCGATTTCTACGAAATTCACGAAGCCTTCGCTGCACAGGTTTTGTGCACACTCAAGGCCTGGGAATCGGAAGAATTCTGCAAAACCAAATTGGGTCGCGACAAGGCGATGGGATCGATTGATCGCAGCAAACTCAATGTCGTCGGATCATCGCTGGCCATGGGCCATCCGTTTGCTGCCACCGGTGCCCGCATCGTGGCGACGGCCGCAAAACTGCTGAAAGAAAAAGGCAGTGGCCGTGTACTGATTTCCGTGTGTACGGCGGGCGGCATGGGTGTCGCTGCGATCGTCGAACGTTAAGACGTCGACATAAAGCCGTATTGTTAAAGCGTCGCCAGACATGGCGGCGCTTTTTTATTGCGGCAGTATCGGATAACCGTGCTCGTTACGGATGTCTGCTACGGCCTGGCTGGCGATCTGTTCGCGCAGGCTCTGGCCTCCCAGTTGCAATGGTGTTTGCTCGCGTTGTAAACGCAACGCATTGGCATAGGCGGTGCTCGCCTGTTCGCTTTTTTGTTGCGCGGCATAGACATGGCCCAGCATTTCCCAGCATTCGCCGCAGGGTCTGAGCGATATGGCACGGGTCAGCAGCGTTTCCGCCTTTAAATAATTTTTTGCACTGCCATGAAGCTTGCCGAGTGCGGCATGCAATGCGGCATCG
>Ga0208508_1000294_pt1 | contig 13512 bp, 13 predicted proteins | sample LakWasMeta1_LOW4_2_FD_183853 | JGI IMG/M metagenome (GOLD analysis project Ga0208508, IMG submission 183853) | Freshwater sediment methanotrophic microbial communities from Lake Washington under simulated oxygen tension - Sediment Metagenome... | ecosystem: Environmental > Aquatic > Freshwater >...
GTTAGATGAATTTTACCTAATTTTGCTTCTAATAATAGGTTAGACAAAATAGGCAATGTATGTCTTTTTTCAACAATACTTGTAACCGAAGTTAATGGCTTTAATAAAGTTTCACGGTTGATTTGTATATTCATCTTTATAACCTAAATAATATATATATAAATAATAACAATAATAATAGTGCTTACTTCTGTGGGTAACTATAATTTTTTATTTAAATTCAACAGTTTGATCTAAATTTTTCTATCTTGGTAAAAACATAATCTATTGTGGACAGTTTGTTGAGGAAATTTTTCAATTTTCTAATACACAACCTTTTGCTAATTCTATCCACAATTTACCCTTAACCTTTATGTAGCAAAATTAAGTTGCATTTAGTGATATTAATCTCTAATTACTTGTACCAAAAATCCAATATCCCTGGCTATTGTATGGTCATTTTGTCTTAATTGATCAATTTCATCACAGGCATGCATTACTGTTGTGTGATGCCTACCACCAAATGCTTCACCAATTTCAGGAAAGCTATGATTGGTCAGTTCTCGTGATAATGCCATGGCTATTTGACGAGGCCTTGCAAAATTACGGGTTCTTTTCTTACTGTACATTTCTGCTACTTTTATTTTGTAATAATCAGCTACTGTTTTTTGTATATTCTCAATAGTGACTTGCCTACCACGCACAGCAATTAAATCACGCAGAGCGTCCTTAGCTAAATGTACATCAATTGCATGGCCGGTAAATTTAGCCATAGCGATAATACGGTTTAGTGCACCTTCTAATTCTCTAACACTTGATCTTATTTGTTTAGCAATAAAGAAAGCTACATCTTCTGGTAGGTTTAAATTTACCGCCTCAGCTTTTTTGAGCAAAATAGCAACGCGCATTTCTAATTCTGGTGGTTCAACAGCTACTGTTAGTCCCCAGCTAAACCGAGTTCTCAAACGTTCATCTACGTCGGCGATTTCTTTTGGATAAGTATCACAAGTAATAACGATTTGTTTTTTTGCTTCAATTAGTGCATTAAAGGCATAAAAAAACTCTTCTTGGGTGCGGGTTTTCTTTGCAAAAAATTGAATATCGTCAATTAATAATAGGTCTAAAGAGTGGTATTGGCGTTTGAATTCATCAAAAGCTTTATGTTCGTAGGCTTTAACAACATCTGAAACGTAGCGTTCAGCATGCAGATAACGGATTTTTGCATCCGGGTTATGTAACTTAAGCTCATTGCCAATTGCTTGTAATAAGTGCGTTTTACCTAAACCTACACCACCATAGATAAATAGCGGGTTATATGCGCTACCAGGATTTTCTGCTACTTGTATTGCTGCAGCACGCGCTAATTGGTTAGCGCGACCGGTTACATAATTACTGAAATTAAAAGTTGGATTCAGTCCAGAAGCTTCATTTTTTTTATTATTAGAAGTCGTAGCTGAATTTTTTGATGATGATTTTGCCAGTGTTTTTGCTAAATTAAGTTTAACTGTTTCATCCGGTAAATCTTTAGATTGATTGTTATCGTTAACTGGCTTGGGTATTGCGTTTATTTTTTTACCATTATTAGAGTCCGCATTTTTTGATTTATCTTCACCGGATACTAATTCAATTTGAATACCAGGCAAATGCAGTTCTTCTGCAAATTGTTCGATTTTTTTTAAGAATCGATCTTTTACCCATTGCATTACAAAACGGTTGGGCGCAGAAATTCGCACTGCATCACCATTAATTTCAGCTTGCAGTGGTTTAATCCAAGTATTGAATTGCTGCGCAGAAAGCTCGCTCTCAAAACGGCTGAGACAAGCAGACCAAAAATTTTCCATCTGTGACTATCTACCCTGATCCATCAAAGTGTTATTTGATGGTTTTGTAAGTTATTGTTTTTATTAATTAAATAATATTATATTCAAATATTGATTTAAAGCACCAAGCGACCCATTTTAGCTGTTTTGACGTAACTTATCCACAGGCAATTTGATAATTTATTAATATAAATATTTGTAAATCAAGAGTAGATTTAGCAATGAGTTAAAAAGACTGATAAATCTAAATAAACATTGACAAAAGAGCGTGTTATCGGGTTTAATAACGCCCTTTATAGCATTTTGCTAGCCGGAGAATTACATGAAACGTACATATCAACCATCTAAAACACGTCGTGCACGTACACATGGCTTTTTAGTTCGCATGAAAACTAAAGGCGGTCGTGCTGTGATTGCAGCTCGTCGTGCTAAAGGCCGTACTCGCCTGGGTCTGTAATTATAAAGCTCCTGTGGGGCTTTATTCTTATATCACTGTATTATCTGCAAAGCTAAAACTTTACATTGATAACAGTGCCTACGCTTAGATTTACAAAAAAAGCTAAGCTAATTAAAACGGATGAATTTTCATCCGTTTTTAATTTCCGCAAACGTATTTTCGCTAACTATTTAGCGGTACACTATCAACCCAATGAATTGGCATATCCGCGCTTGGGTTTGGTGGTGGGTAAGAAAATAGCTAAATCTGCCGTTGATAGAAATTATATGCGGCGTGTTTTACGTGAATTTTTTAGATTGCAGCAACACACCATTAATCATGTAGACTTGGTCGTTCGTGTGCAAAAGAAATTTGAAAAAAAAGATTTTATTCAAATTAAACAAGAGTTTGATGTGCTGGTTGTTAAAATAAACCAGCGTACAAATGCAGGTATGCAGTTAAGTTCATCTACACCGCTAAATGAATAATTGCAGATACAATAAGTGATGATATAAATGATGGCACGCATACTGATTTGGATTGTTAAAGCCTATCAATTGGCGTTGAGTCCATTTTTCGGTCAGCAGTGCCGTTTTTATCCCACATGTTCACAATATGCATTAGAGGCTATTCAAAAGTATGGTGCCTTGCGTGGTTCTTATTATACGGTCCGTCGCCTAGTGCGTTGCCATCCCTGGTGCGCAGGCGGACATGACCCTATTCCTTAAGTAAAATTTAAACAATATATTAAAGATTGCCAATAAAACATTATGGATACAAGACGTTTAGTACTGTTTGTTATTTTTTCGATGTCTATTTTGATGTTGTGGGATGCGTGGCAACGTGAAAAGGCACCTGTTGAGGTAGCACAGGTAGCCTCTAATTCTGCTCCTGTTAGCAAGAATGCAGCGGTAACAACAGCAGGTGCTCCAGAGTTGCCTGTTGATGGCGATTATAAGTTGCTCAAAGGTCAGCGCATCAATGTAACCACAGATCTCTTTAAGGCCGATATTGAGACTGTTGGCGGCGATTTACGTCGCTTGGAGCTTCTGAAGCATCGTGCTTCAGATAATGAGCAGGCTAATTTTGTACTATTGGACGATGCTGCCAAGCCTATGGTTTATGTGGCTCAGACCGGTTTGATCGGTAATGATTTGCCTTCACATAACGCAACGTTCACGAGCACGGCGAGCAGTTTTCAAATGCTGGATGGCCAGGACTCACTGGAAGTGCGTCTGAGCTGGACAGGTAACGGCGTGACGGTAGATAAAGTCTATACATTTCATCGTAATCGTTATGATATTGATGTTAATTATGAAATAAAGAACGGTTCAGCTGCTGCTATAACACCTGTTGTTTACTACCAGATTGTGCATGATAGTGAGTCAAATCAAGGTTCAAAAGTGATGCCTACATTCACTGGTGGTTCGTATTACACCGAGGCTACGAAGTTCAAGAAACTCCCATTTAAAGATATGGCAAAACAGCCACTTAACATTACTTCTAATGATGGCTGGGTTGGTTTGCTACAGCACTATTTTGTAAGTGCATGGATTCCTAAAGATGGTTTAGCTCGTAAATTCTATACTGAAAAATTGAGTGACAATATCTACCGAATTGGTACCAAAAGTACGTTAAGCACTATTGCACCTGGAGCAAGCATAACGATTCCGGCGCGCCTGTTCTCTGGACCACAAACCAAGCACGATTTAAAAGCTACGGCACCTGGTCTTGAGTACGCTGTAGATTATGGTTGGTTAACAGTAATTGCTTCGCCATTGTTCTGGTTGTTATCTAAAATCCATTCATTAGTTAATAACTGGGGTGTTGCGATTATTCTGCTGACCTTGTTGATCAAAGCTGCGTTCTTCAAGCTTTCAGCTTCGGGTTATCGCAGCATGGCACAGATGCGCGAATTAGCGCCGCGCTTGCAGTCAATGAAAGAGAAATTCGGTGATGATCGCCAGAAAATGCAAATGGCGATGATGGATCTCTACAAAAAAGAGAAAATCAATCCTATGGGCGGTTGTTTCCCTATTCTGATTCAAGTACCTGTTTTCATTGCACTTTATTGGGTGTTGCTAGGATCTGTGGAATTACGTCATGCGCCGTTCTTTGGTTGGATTAAAGATTTGTCAGCAATTGACCCTTACTATGTGTTGCCTATCTTGATGGGTTCAACCATGATTATTCAGACTAAGTTGAATCCTAAACCTACAGATCCAATGCAGGCCAAGATTATGACCTGGATGCCTGTTGTGTTCAGTGTGTTCTTCTTCTTCTTCCCGGCGGGTCTTGTATTGTACTGGTTGGTGAATAACGTTTTATCTATTGCTCAGCAATGGTATGTAAATAAAATGATTCATGCTGATAATCTTGCCAAGAAACAAGGCCACGTAAAAAAATCAGGTGAGCACCACTAATTCATCAGAAACAATAGCCGCTATCGCCACTGCCAGTGGTGCTGGCGGTATTGGCGTTGTCCGGGTCTCGGGTCCGTTAAGCAGGGCTATTGCAGAAAAAGTATTAGGGCACTGCCCTGCTCCGCGCAATGCTGCGTATCTTGATTTTAAACAGGAAAATGGTGATCTTATTGATCGCGGTATCGCGATTTTTTATCCAAATCCCCATTCTTACACCGGCGAAGATGTACTTGAGCTGCAAGCCCACGGTGGCACTGCACTCATGCAGATTCTGCTTGCGCGTTGTATCGAGCTAGGCGCACGTCAGGCAGAGCCTGGTGAATTTACACGTCGTGCCTACCTGAATGACAAGATTGACCTTGCGCAGGCGGAGGCGGTTGCTGATGTAATTAATGCTGCTACTGTAGAGGCTGCCAAAAGTGCGGTGCGTTCTTTGTCCGGTGAGTTTTCACAGCGTATCAATACTCTGTTGCTTAAGTTGATTGATCTGCGTATGTACGTAGAAGCCTGTCTGGACTTTCCTGAAGAAGAGATTGATTTCATCACGCAGGGTCGTGTTGGCGAAAAACTTTCGGCCATCATTTCTGAGCTTGCATCTGTATTTGCTAAGGCCAAGCAAGGCAGTTTGTTACGTGAAGGCATTAATGTAGTTTTGGTAGGTCAGCCGAATGTAGGTAAATCAAGTTTGATGAACCAGCTGGCTGGTGAAGAAATTGCCATTGTTACATCAATTGCAGGTACAACACGCGATACGATTAAAAATGCAATTCAGATTAATGGTGTTCCTTTGCATATTATCGACACCGCAGGATTGCGTGAAACAGACGACGAAGTAGAAAAGTTCGGTATTGCGCGAACTTGGCGAGCCACAGAAACGGCCAATATCGCATTATTATTGATAGATGCAGCTCATGGTATTACTGATACAGAGAAATCGATTTTAGATAGGTTGCCGCAAGAAATCAGTAAAATTTGGGTGCATAATAAAATTGATGTGACGAATGAAGCGCCTAATTTGGCAGAAATTAACCATGCAACGCATGTTTATATTTCTGCCAAAACGGGGGTGGGTATAGATTTGTTAAAGGCTCAATTATTAAAGCTTGCTGGGTATCAGGATAATTCTGAAGGTGTTTTTATGGCGCGTGCCAGGCATTTGGAAGCCTTGATCCAGGTAAGTGCGCATTTGCAATTGGCTAGCAGTCAAATTGGTTCGGCTGAATTGGTGGCTGAAGAGTTGCGTTTAGCACAGGAAGCATTAGGCAGTGTTACTGGTGAATTTACTCCTGATGACTTGCTGGGTGAGATTTTCAGCAAATTCTGTATCGGTAAATGATTGTTGTAAAGTATTTTTATGGTCTCTGCGTAATAGCTCTTGAATTGTTGTGTTACTTAATCTGCGCCTGGGGCGCATTTTTTTGCGCTATTTGAATGTAGTTATAGGGTAATGGGATGCCAAAAGCTATAAATCTGCATTGCCCGCGGCATTATTTTTTACAGACGTTATGCCATTCAGCTGTTTATTTTGTTTTCATATAGTACTGTATGTATTGTTTCACGTGAAACAATACAGTTTACTGCTAAGCTTGGTTGGCGTAAGTGGTGTAGTGCATGTTGAGGCGACATTTTGTGCTTTGAGCGGTGGTGTAATGGTGGCCTGAGTTATTGTTTTGCTTCAAATTGGATGGGTTTGTTGAATTGGAATCGGATTCTGATGTCACTTATGGTTGCCTAGCTTGAATATTTTCTTGATGATGTTTGGTATCTATGGGGGTATTGAAGTTTTTTGAGTTCAGTTAACTATATGGTTTATATTTATTATTGCCTGTTTTTGGTTAGGAGTGGTGTCAATTTTTCAAATTGATGAAGTGGTTCTGGCTGGTGATTTGCAGATCATTGAGGATGCAAAGTTGCAAAAAAGTGAATATTCAACCTTGTGCGTATAAAGCAATGATCTATGTCTTCTTATCGTTAAGTGAGGTATTTGATGATTAGAGGTTGTTGAATTTAAGGGTACGAGAGAAATGTAGATGTAAAAAAAGCAGTGTTTCACGTGAAACACTGCTTTTTAAGTTTTAACCAACTAAATTATTTTTTAGGTGTAGGTGTTTTTTCTGTTAACAGGTAAGCGATGTAGTTTGCTTTTTCTGCAGCAGTACAGTCGGCACCGATAACTTCGTTACAGTGTTTTGTAAATTGATCTTCAACTTTATCAACATCGGCAAAACGTTTTGCGTTTACGTTTGGTGATAATGGTGCAATTGCTTTACCTGTAACGATGTTTTTACCTTCGTTAGCTGGGTTTTGTGTGTGGCATGATGAGCATGAAGTTTCTTTACCGTTTGCGCCTTTGATTTTACGGTTAAAGAATAATTTGCCATCAACAGCTGAAGGACCTGCGTATTCTGGGTTAGCAGTTTTAGCAAATGATTTGTATTTGTTTTCTAATTTAACTGCGTTTTGAACATCTGCTTGTGCAGCAAATGCAGCAAAGCCTAATAATGCAGCCAAAACAATACTTAAGTTTTTCATTTAAATCTCCGTAATGTGAATAAAGATACCAGCTTTAGTAAAACGTATTGAGTAGTTGGTAATTGTGACCCCTATCAATTCTAAACCAATTTAACGCGCCGTAAAGTTTATTGGAATACATTTTATGCAAATTTTGTTAAGAAATTGTTTCATTGTTGTAATAAGGCTATTGTTTCACGTGAAACAATCATTTAAAACATCCTTTTACATGACCTTGTAACCATATTGCGTTAAACTTTCATACTCTTGGTTTTGTAGATTTTCAGTGGTTAAAACATGAATTTTCCGGATATTTTTGATGTGATTGTGGTTGGCGGTGGACATGCCGGTACTGAAGCTGCGCTAGCGGCTGCGCGCATGGGGCAAAAAACTTTATTACTTACGCATAATATCGAAACTTTGGGTCAGATGTCTTGCAATCCTAGTATAGGAGGCATCGGTAAGGGCCATTTGGTAAAAGAGGTGGATGCCCTGGGTGGCGCAATGGCGGCTGCTACAGATGAGGGTGGCATCCAGTTCCGCATTTTAAATTCAAGTAAGGGCCCTGCTGTGCGTGCAACGCGTGCGCAGGCGGACCGCGTTTTATATAAAGCTGCTATTCGCCGTAAGCTTGAAAATCAGCCTAATCTTTGGTTATTTCAGCAGGCGGTAGACGACATCATCCTAGATGGTGAGCGCGCTGCCGGCGTGGTGACGCAGCTGGGTTTGCGTTTTTCATCAAAATCAGTGGTGTTAACAGCGGGTACATTCTTGGGTGGCTTGGTGCACGTAGGTTTGAAAAGCTACAGTGCGGGCCGTGCCGGTGACCCCCCTTCAATTTCCCTGGCTGCACGACTGCGCGAAATCGGCTTGCCTGCCGGACGCCTGAAAACAGGCACCCCACCTCGTATTGATGGCCGCACTATTGATTACAGCGTCATGACGGTGCAGCCTGGCGATGATCCGGTTCCTGTGTTTTCATTTTTGGGTAATGCTGCGCAGCATCCTGCGCAGCTTCCTTGCTGGATTACTCATACCAATGAACGCACACACGACATTATCCGCAGCGGCTTAGATCGCTCGCCAATGTATACCGGTGTGATCGAAGGTGTGGGTCCGCGCTACTGCCCAAGTGTGGAGGATAAAATCCATCGCTTTGCGGATAAGGAATCGCACCAGATATTTTTGGAGCCTGAGGGCTTAAATACGAACGAGATTTACCCCAACGGTATTTCTACCAGTTTGCCGTTTGATATTCAGTTGGCACTTGTACGTTCCGTTAAGGGTTTGGAAAATGCGCATATTCTGCGCCCGGGCTATGCCATTGAATATGACTACTTTGACCCGCGTGGTTTAAAAAGCTCGCTGGAAACGAAAGCGATTCAAGGGCTATTTTTTGCTGGCCAGATTAATGGCACTACCGGTTATGAAGAGGCGGCGGCTCAAGGTTTGCTGGCTGGCGCCAATGCAGGTTTGTATGCGCAAGGCAAAGAAGCATGGTGTCCTGCGCGCGATGAAGCTTATTTGGGTGTGCTGGTTGATGACCTGATTACACGCGGCGTAAGTGAGCCGTATCGTATGTTTACATCTCGTGCTGAATACCGCTTGCAGTTGCGTGAAGATAATGCAGATATGCGCTTGACTGAAATTGGCCGCAAATTGGGATTGGTGGATGACGAGCGCTGGGAAGCTTTCAGTCGTAAGCGGGAGGCGGTAGCGCGTGAGCAGGAGCGTTTGAAAAAGACTTTTGTGCAGCCTGCCAATTTGAGTGTGGAATTAATGCAAAGTGTATTTGGTAAGCCGCTTGAGCACGAATATAGCTTGTTTGAACTATTGCGCCGCCCTGAGGTAAGCTATGAGCAGGTTTTGTCATTGGGCGAGTTGGGCTTGGGCGAGATTGAGCCAGCCGTGCGTGAGCAGGTGGAAATTGCCGCCAAGTATCAGGGTTATATTGATCGCCAGATTGATGAAGTGGCGCGTAGCCGTGGTCAGGAAAATACAAAATTGCCAGATAATCTGGACTACCGTGATATTCATGGTCTGCCAATCGAGGCGCAACAAAAACTGAACGCACATAAACCTGAAACCATTGGCCAAGCTAGCCGTATTTCAGGTATTACCCCTGCTGCCATTTCATTATTGCTGGTTTACTTGAAACGTAAATCCCGCGCAAAAGCGGCTAATTTAAGTGATTCCGGTGATGTAGGTAATGTGGCATGAGTGCACCTGGCCAAAACAACAACATGCCAAGTAACCTGAAGCAGGAGGTGCTCGCACAGTTGCGCGCCAAGCTGGAAGCAGGCCTGCAGGAGATGGGTGTGGCTATTACACCTGATCAGCAACAGAAGCTGATTGATTATGTAGCGCTAATCTATAAGTGGAATCAGGTGCACAACCTGACTGCCGTGCGAGAGCCGCTGGATATGATTACGCTGCATATTTTGGATAGCTTATCAGTATTGCCTTACATTGATTGTAAGCGCTTACTTGATGTGGGTGCCGGTGCCGGTTTGCCTAGTATTGTCCTGGCAATCTGTTTGCCAGGTTTGCAGGTGACGGCAATTGATGCAGTACAGAAAAAAGTGAGTTTTATGCGTCAGGTAAAAGCGCAGCTGGGCTTAACGAATTTTAATGTGATACATGGCCGGATTGAAGCGCAGGAAGTTCCAAGCAAGGATATGGCTGAGAAATTCGATGTGATTATTTCACGCGCTTTTTCAGAAATTGGATTGTTTGTGAAGCTGACTAAACATCTACTTGCGGCAGATGGTAAATGGCTGGCAATGAAGGGGGTGATTCCCCAGCATGAGTTTGATAAGAGCGGCCTGCAGCCAAGTGAGATTAAAGTATTAAAGGTGGCCGGGCTGGATGCCGAGCGGCATTTGATTGTTTTGAAGCAAGCTTAAAAGTTTTTACGGTAATAAAAGTTTTAACAGTAATCAGGCTTTAATAATAATTTAATAAAGTAATCACTAGAAAAACTCAAAGAAAATCAGATGAAGATATTAGCTATCACCAATCAAAAAGGCGGTGTGGGTAAAACCACTACGTGCGTTAATCTGGCGGCCAGCCTGGCAAGCCTGGGTAAGCGCGTAATGTTGATTGACCTTGACCCGCAGGGTAATGCCAGCACTGGCAGCGGTATAGATAAAGCGCATCTTAAATTGAGTATTTATCATGTGCTGATTGGTGAGAAGACATTGCAGGAAGTGGTAGTTAAAAGTGAAAAAGGTGGTTTTGATATTGCACCTTCAAATCGTGAATTGGCAGGTGCTGAAGTTGAGCTGGTGAATGAGCTGGCGCGTGAGAATCGCCTGAAAGCGGCGATAGCCAAGCTGGACGGTGCTTATGACTTTGTTTTGCTGGACTGCCCCCCTGCCCTCAATTTGGTAACGGTCAATGCACTTACAGCGGCTACTGCGGTAATGATTCCTATGCAGTGTGAGTATTATGCCCTGGAAGGGTTGTCTGACTTGGTGACTACCATTAAAAAAGTGCGGGCACATTTGAACCCTACACTGGAAATTGAAGGCTTGCTGCGCACTTTGTTCGATAACCGCAATATGCTCGCGCAGCAGGTGTCGGCCCAGCTTATCAGCCATTTTGGTGAAAAAGTCTATAAAACGGTTATCCCGCGCAATATACGTCTGGCGGAGGCACCAAGTTACGGTGTGCCGGTGCTTAGTTATGATAAAAGTTCTAAAGGTGCCCTAGCTTATATGGAGCTGGCACAAGAGATTACTGAAAAAGAAAATACACGCAAAGAGAAAAAACATGGTTAAGTTAAAAGGCTTGGGGCGCGGTTTGGATGCCCTGCTTGCGGGAGATATGGGTAGCGTAGGCGAAGCAGACTCATTGATGATGCTGAAAGTTGAGCAGTTGCAGCCGGGTAAATATCAGCCACGTAGCTACATGGATGATGCGGCGCTGCAAACTTTAGCCGACTCAATTAAAACCCAAGGCATCATGCAGCCGATTCTGGTGCGCCAGCTGGCGGATGAGCGCTATGAAATCATCGCAGGTGAACGCCGCTGGCGTGCAAGTCAGCGTGCCGGGCTGGCCGAAGTGCCAGTGCTGGTGCGTGAGATTGCCGATGAAGCTGCACTGGCTATGGCGCTGATTGAAAATATCCAGCGTGAGAACCTGAACCCTCTGGAGGAGGCGCAAGGTATCAAGCGTTTGATAGATGAATTTGCGATGACGCATGAAAAAGCAGCCGCCGCAGTCGGACGTTCACGAGTTGCCGTCTCTAACATGCTGCGCTTGCTGACCTTGTGTGTACCAGTGCAAGACATGATGATGCATGGTAAGTTGGACATGGGGCATGCGCGTGCGCTGGTGGGTTTGGATGGTGCGTTGCAGGTGATGCTGGCAGAGCAGATTGTGCAAGATGACTTGTCGGTTCGTGAGGCAGAAGAGTTGGTTAAAAATCACAGTGCCCAACATGGAAAGCCTACTTCAAAAACTACACATGCTACATCGAGTAAAAGTACTGTAAGTCAGGATATTTTGCGTTTGCAGGAATCATTAAGTGATAAATTGGGCGCGAAGGTCAGCATTAAAGCCGGTACTAAAGGTGCCGGTACACTTAAAATCAATTACGCAAGTCTTGATCAGTTGGATGAAATTATCGCCCGGATCTCGAATTAAAAATTCATTGGCTTGATGCCTGAAAAAGTTAAGTAGCGGCAGTGATTTAATTGATAGTGCATGGGTTATTTGCGCTAAGTGTTTAATTTACTTAACTTAAGCCTTGACTAAAAAGTGCTATTAATTCAAAATCGCGGTCTTTGCTACCTAAAGCAAAATTAAGTAGGTCTGTATTTAACGCAAAAGATTAAGAATTCACGCGTTATTAAATAATTAGTATTTAAATTAACTGGGTTTAAGTCATTGTCAGCATCCAATACATCAGATGTTTTTAGTAAAATGCTTAAAATCCAGGTGGTTGCTACCGTAGCTGTCGCTATTGCTGTCACGCTATTGTCGGGTTTGAATGCAGGCGTATCGGCAATTTTAGGCGGCGCCAGCGTAGTTGTCGGTGCTTATGTAGCATCAATGGTTGCAAAAAGAGGCGATGGCAAAACCGAGCCTTCTGCAATATTGATTAATCTGCTTAAGGCAGAAGCGGTAAAGATATTGGTGATAATCGTAGCTCTGGTTATCATTTTTGGTTTTTATAAGCAGTTGGTGCCATTTGCACTGATTGCAGGTCTGGCGGCTGCGGCGTTGTTTTCTGGCGCAGCTCTCAGTAAGTTAAACGTGTAATTTAAACGATATTAATAAAGTAAACATTTGATTATGGCCACAGAACACGCAGATAACGTACAGCACGCTGAACACGCACTCACTCCATCAGGTTACATTGAGCACCATTTAAGTTTCAATGCGCATCCTATCAACGAAAGTGCCGGTTTCTGGACTTTGCACGTAGATACTTTTGTTATGTCAGTTGCACTTGGCTTGATTGTGATGGGTCTGGTATGGCTGGTGGCGCGTAAAGCTACTGCTGGCGTTCCTAGTCGCGGTCAGGCATTTGTTGAGCTGGTGTTCAATTTTGTTGATGACCAGGTTAAAAATATTTTCCACGGCAACCGTCACAGTTTCATCGCTCCGACCGCATTAACCGTGTTTTTATGGGTGTTCGCAATGAACTCTATGGACTTTCTGCCGGTTGATGTAGTGGCAAAAGTGGTTCAGTTCTTTGGTGGTGAACACGCCAAGTGGCGCGCAGTTCCAACATCAGACATCAACACCACATTCGCTTTGGCGTTATCTGTATGGATTCTGATGATTTTCTTTGCAATCAAGGTTAAAGGCCTTGGCGGCTTCATTCACGAGTTATTCTGTGCTCCATTCGGTAGCAAAGTCTGGGTATGGCCAGCTAACTTCCTGTTTAATATGATTGAGTACGTTTCAAAGCCACTTTCACACTCATTGCGACTGTTCGGCAATATGTACGCTGGTGAGGTTATCTTCTTGCTGTTGGGTCTGTGGGCTGCAACAGGCGTAACTGGCACTATCGCCGGTGCGATTCTGGGTGCTGGCTGGTCAATCTTCCACATCTTGATCGTGGCGTTACAAGCATTTATCTTCATGATGCTGACTGTGGTTTATTTAGCCATGGCGCATGAGTCACATTAAGTCTTGGATTCAAGCAGTATTTAAGTTTTGGCAGTTTAGTTTTTGTAATTAAGTAGTTCTTTATTTTTAGTAGTAGTTTGATTGTAAGTTTAATTTTAGAGAGGGTAATAACATGGATGCATTAGCATTGATTCAAGCCTACACAGGCGTTGGTATTGGTTTAATTATTGGTTTGGGCGCTGCTGGTGCTTGTATCGGT
>Ga0208508_1000295_pt1 | contig 13484 bp, 12 predicted proteins | sample LakWasMeta1_LOW4_2_FD_183853 | JGI IMG/M metagenome (GOLD analysis project Ga0208508, IMG submission 183853) | Freshwater sediment methanotrophic microbial communities from Lake Washington under simulated oxygen tension - Sediment Metagenome... | ecosystem: Environmental > Aquatic > Freshwater >...
ATCTGATTGACAACACTTACGTTTCCCAAAAGCAGGAAAGTAATGTATCTGTAAACACTTATTCTTTTGGTGGAAACCTGACCAGAAACAACCTGAATTTCTATCATTTTGGCGAAAGAATTGTCAGTAACCTCAATGGAATTACGATTATTGGCGAAAAACAACACGTCGATCATTATACTTTGGTGCAACATTCCACACCAAATTGTGAAAGCCACCAAGATTATAAAGGAATCTATTCCGACAATTCGACAGGCGTTTTTAACGGAAAGATTTTCGTCGAAAAAGAAGCGCAAAAAACCAACGCTTTCCAAAAAAGCAACAACATTTTATTAAGCAATAAAGCCACGATAAATGCCAAACCGCAACTGGAGATTTTTGCCGACGATGTAAAATGTTCTCACGGTTGCACGGTTGGACAACTCGACGAAACCGCAATGTTCTATATGCAATCCCGCGGAATTCCTAAAAAAGAAGCCAAAGCTTTATTGATGTACGCCTTCTCGAATGCGCTAATCGAAAGCATCAAAATCCCGGAACTCAAACAACGAATCACCAAGATTATCGCTATGAAATTAGGGGTGAAAATGGGATTTGATTTGTAATAAAAAAACCGCCGATTGGCGGTTTTTATTACTTTATTTTTTCTTTTTATTTGAAGTCTCTTCCTTTATCATTTTTCTATGTCCTTGTTTAAGTTCTTTTTTTACATCTGAAAGTTGTTTCTCTTGGATTAAATTTTCTGGATTTTTCCCAACGTTTTTTTGAATAATTTCTCGAACTTCCTTCCCAACTTGAAAATGTGTTTGTTCAAGATTACTTTGCCCTTTAATTCCCTTGTTTTTTATTCTTTCTTCTGTTTGAGTTGTTCTAAATAAATTTGCAGCCAACTCGGTTCTACCCATAAAATCCATTAGCTTTCCTTTTTTAATTCCTCTCTTCTGTTCTAATTTCCAAGAAGGCATATTATACATACCAATATATCCCGCATTTTGAAATTTTGCAAAATCTATTACCCCAGATTGTTTTGCGATAGAAGCTAATGATTTATTGCCTTCAGATAATTCTTCTCTAATTAGTATTCTTTCTATTTCTTCATTGTTTTCTAAATGAAGTTCAAATTTTCTAGTTTGTTGAGCAAAATAAACTTGTGCTTGTGCAACCTCAATTTTTTTTGGGTCACCATTCATTACTGTAAGGTAACAAGCAAATCTAGAAAGTTTAAAATCTTGATTTTTATTTCCTTCCTTTTCTCTTTGTTGAGAAATTATGTTTTCATAATGAGGAATATTCAATGAAACAAAAGCTTTAGTTGCTCTGTCTAAAACTTTTTGAAATGACTTCATATCCTTATATCCAAGCATAGTTGATAAATCCGATGCCCACCAATAAGTAATCCCATTCTCGTTTTTGAAATCTTCAAATGATAATGAGCTGTTATTTGTTTCTTCTATTTCGTCCATTAGTAAAAAATTATATATGCAAAAATACGTATTTTATTTAAAGTGTTGATTTCTAAATTATTTTAATTCCTTTAAAATTCTTATTTAAGAATCTTTAAAAGATAAAATTATGTGATTTTACTTAAAAAAACTACTTCTTCAAACTCCCCATAATTCCCTTCAAAAACCCATTAAAATCAAATTCAGGTTCTTCTTTCAAACCCATTCTTACGATGACCAAATCTTGTGACGGAATGATAAAAACCATTTGGCCTTGATAACCGCTGCAATGAAACATATCTTTTGGCACATCAGGAAAATGTCCGCCGGCATTCAGCCAAAAGTGTGCACCATATCTTCCATTTGAAGTATTGGTTGGCGTGGCTACATATTGTGCCCAACTCTCATCAAAAAGTTGTTCGCCGTTCCAGTTGCCTTTGTGCAAATACAACAATCCAAATTTTGCCCAATCACGAGTTGTTGCCCAACTGTAAGACGAACCCACATAATTTCCTGCCATATCCGTTTCGACAATCATCGAGTTCATCCCGATTTTATCAATCAATGCCGAATACCAAAAATCTAAATATTCTTGATGTGTTTTGAATTGACTTCTCAAAATTCCGGACAATAAATTTGTGGTTCCAGAGGAATAATTCCAATGTGTGTTGGGTTTAAATTGAGTTGGTTTTTTCAATTGCGATTGACTCATATCAGCATCAAGGAAAAGCATTTTGGTCACATCCGAGATTCCGTCATAATTTTCATCCCATTCTAAACCTGAATTCATATGCAATAAATCATTGATGGTGATGTTTTTACGCTCATCAGTTGCCCACTCGGCAATTGGTGCAGGTTTATAAATATCAATTTTTCCTTGTTTTTGCAAAATTCCAAACATCGTGGCCGTGACACTTTTGGTCATTGACCAACCCAATATTTTGGAGTTTTTATTGAAACCCGTATCGTATTTTTCGGCAATGATTTTGTCTTTATAAATCACGATAACCGAGCGTGTCCTTTTCGTTTTTTGCCCTTTGGTGTCGAAAGCATTGGCGACAGCCGCATTCAATTTCGAATAATCAATATTGGCAAAAACCGTGTCTTTTGCATCGTTATTTCCATAAGGGAAAGGCAAATTATTGTTGAGCTTTGTTCTTTTGGGAACTTGGTATGGCTTCGAAACATCAAAATCGTCGTTAATTAAAGTCGCTCCCAAACCTTCACGGTAAATCGCTTTTCGGTTCTTTAAACCATAAACTGCAGTTGTTACGAATTTGCCGTTTTCATCAATTTTATTCTTGGCCAAATTCATCAAAGGAATGTCATTGTCCCCTTTTTCAATCATTTCCAGCGAACGATTGTCGATAAAATGACCCGAAGCCACGCTTTTGGCTGAAAAGCCCGAAATTATATCCAATTTGGGATAAGTGGTGTATCCAAAATAAACTAAAAAAACTAAAAGGGCAAGACCAAGAAACTTGAATATTTTTTTCATAACGATAACGAATTACGATTTTAATAACGCAATTTAATAAAAATCAGCCACAGATTGCACGGATGAAACGGATTTAAAATCTGCTCAATCAATATAAGCTGTGGGCAAAAAAACAATGACAATTATTAACAACTGTTTGGTAATAATCCCTCGAAGTTTTATTACTTTTGTATTTAGAATTTTTCTAAATAATAAAATGTTAGATATAAATAAAATTAGAGCCGATTTTCCAATACTTTCAAGAACCGTAAACGGAAAACCATTGGTTTATTTTGACAACGGCGCAACCAATCAAAAACCGCAAATCGTGATTGATGCGATTGCGGAATATTATCAGGAAATCAATGCCAACATCCATCGTGGCGTACATACTTTGAGCCAATTGGCCACCGATGCTTATGAAGTTTCGCGTGCTAAAATTCAAAATCATATTAATGCCAAATTCGCTCACGAAGTGATTTTTACTTCGGGAACAACACACGGAATTAATGCCGTTGCCAATGGTTTTGCATCCTTATTAAAAACAGGCGACGAAATTATGGTTTCGGCAATGGAACATCACAGCAATATTGTGCCTTGGCAAATGTTGTGCGAAAAAACCGGAGCTGTTTTGAAAGTGATTCCAATGAATGAAAACGGCGAATTGATTATGGCTGAATTTGATAAATTATTGTCGGATAAAACCAAAATCGTGACGGTAAATCATATTTCGAACGCTTTAGGAACGATCAATCCCATTAAATATATGATTGACAAAGCGCACGAATTTGGCGCAGCGATTTTGATTGACGGAGCGCAAGCCGTTCCGCACCTCAAACCCGATGTTCAGGAATTAGACTGTGATTTTTATGTTTTTTCAGGACACAAAATGTGTGGACCAACAGGAACAGGCATTTTATACGGAAAAGAAGCTTGGCTCAATAAATTACCGCCTTATCAAGGTGGCGGCGAAATGATTAAAGAAGTAACTTTCGAGAAAACCACTTATGCTGATTTACCCCATAAATTTGAAGCCGGAACGCCAAACATTGCCGGTGGAATTGTTTTGGGAACCGCAGTTGATTATTTGAATTCAGTTGGTTTTGACAATATTCAACAACAGGAAAAAGAATTGGTGGAATACGGAACGCAACGTTTATTGGAAATTGAGGGTTTGAAAATTTTTGGCACAGCCAAGGAAAAAACATCGGTGATTTCGTTTAATGTTGGCGAAATTCATCCGTATGATATTGGTACGATAATTGACAAATTAGGTATAGCCGTGAGAACGGGACATCATTGCACACAACCCATTATGGATTTTTTCAAAATACCGGGAACAATTCGAGCGTCGTTCTCATTTTACAATACCAAAGAAGAAATTGACGTTATGGTTGAAGCCGTGAAAAAAGCGCAACTAATGTTATCTTAAAAATAATAAAAATGAAACTATTCACAGTGATTTTATTGAGCGTTTTCCTTAGCAAAAGTTGCACAAGTCAAACTAAAAATGACTTGAATAGTGCAATTGTTGAATACACTGCCAGCACTCGAGGTTTTTACCAAAAGATAACTATCGAAAACCAAACCGTTTCCATTTCGAAAGACAGAAGCGGTAACGAAAAACCAGTTGCAAACAAGATTTCGGAGAAAGACTGGAAAGAATTGGTTGGCTATTTTGAAAATATAAATTTGGATAGTTTGGCAACTTTAAAAGCGCCAACCGAAAAACGATTTCACGATGGTGCGGCAATCGCCAATTTGAAAGTTATTTATAAGGACAAAACTTATGAACCCGAAGCTTTTGATCACGGCATTCCGCCAGCAGAAATCAAAAAATTAGTTGATAAAATAAACACATTTGCTAAAAAAGAATAATGACAATTAAAGAAATACAAGAAGAAATAATAGACGAGTTTTCAATGTTTGACGATTGGATGCAACGCTATGAATACATTATAGAATTGGGCAAAAACCTGCCGTTAATCAAGGAAGAATTCAAAACCGACGACAATATTATCAAAGGCTGCCAGTCGAAAGTTTGGCTGAAAGGCGAAAAAAAAGATGACAAAATAGTTTTCACTGCCGATAGCGATGCCATTTTGACCAAAGGAATTATTGCCATATTAATTCGGGTTTTCTCGAACCAAAAAGCTTCGGATATTCTGAATGCCGATATGGATTTCATTGACAAAATTGGTTTAAAAGAACATTTGTCGCCAACACGCGCCAATGGTTTAGTTTCGATGATAAAAAACATAAAAATGTACGCATTGGCTTTCGATGCAAATAAATAAAAAATTATGGAACAAAAAATAGACACCAATTTACTGGGAATACAAATCGTTGATAAGCTAAAAACCATTTACGATCCCGAAATTCCCGTTGATATTTACGAATTAGGATTAATTTATGACGTAATGGTAAGCACTGATTATGAAGTAAAAATCCTGATGACGCTTACTTCGCCCAACTGTCCTGTTGCTGAAAGTTTACCAAGAGAAGTGGAAGAAAAAGTCAAATCAATCGCTAATGTAAAAGAAGCCGAAGTGGAAATCACTTTCGATCCGCCTTGGAGTAAAGATTTAATGAGCGAAGAAGCAAAATTAGAACTGGGAATGTTGTAAAATTTGTTTAAAGTTTAAAGTTTCAGGTTGCCCAACTTGAAACTTGAAACCTCAAACTTGAAACCTCAAACTTGAAACTTTTCAAATGGAAGAAATCATAAATAAAGTGGCCAATAGCACCTTGGAAGTTTTCGATTTGGAAGATTACTATCCAAAGGGAATTAGGGCGCAAATTGATATTTCACCTTGGCTTCTTGATGGTTTTTTATTGAAAGAAAAAGACTTTAGAGAACATCTTAAAAACCACGATTGGTCACAATACCAAGACCAATATGTTGCCATCAATTGCAGCACTGACGCGATTGTTCCGGCTTGGGCTTCTGTTTTGGTTGCGATTCAATTGGCTCCTTTTGCCAAGAAAATCGTAAACGGAAACATTGAAGATTTGGACTCCTCATTATACGAGGAAATACTTTCTAAAATTGATTATTCGGTGTATGAGAACAAGGCTGTAATCATAAAAGGCTGTTCGAAAAAACCGGTTCCGATGCGTGCTTATATTTTGGCCGCACACCATTTGCAACCCTTTGCCCGAAGCATTATGTATGGTGAAGCTTGTTCAGCAGTGCCTCTTTTCAAGAAAAAATAAAATTATTATTGATTTATGTTTATAGCAAAAAAAATTTATTTTGGGAAATGGATTTTTTATTATTTTATCGAGGTTATACCTCTATAATTTCGGCTTCCTTGTGAGCAAGATGTTCGTCAATTTTTTTGATAAAACTATTGGTTAAGTCTTGCACTTCTTCTTCTTTACAAACGTCTTCAGATGTTCCTTCTTTTTTCAGTTTTTTAATCTCAGTATACGCATCCTTAAGAGCATTTTTAATTCTAACTTTTGCATCTTCGGCTTCTGATTTTGCTTGTTTAGCAAGATCGTTTCTTTGTTCTTTAGTTAATGGAGGGACACTGATTATGATTACATCTTCGTTATTCATTGGATTAAAACCAATGCAGTCGCTTTAGGGAAAGTCAATTTGAATATTGGTATGAACGAACCGGATTATCCAGCAGTTGAAATAGCTAATGAATTGCTTGGTGGTGGTTTTCTTTCTTCCAGAATACCACATAGGTTGCGTGAAACAGATGGATTGAGTTATGGTGCAGGTTCTTTTGTGTCAGGAAATGGAATTGATAAAACTGGGGATTGGGGAGTTTATGCCTTTTTTAATCCGTTGTTTAAAGATAAACTGGACAATGCTTTGAAAGAAGAAATTCAGAAAGCGTCGGACAAAGGTTTCACAAAAGAGGAATTCGATGCGGTAGTAAAATCTTGGTTGCAACAACGTCAGCAACCCTTGGAACCGATGAGTTTCTGGCCAGACAACTTAGAGAATATTTAGATCAGAATAAGTCGTTTAAAGAATACGCTGATTATGAAAATAAAGTAAAAGCTTTGGATGTGGCTAAGGTAAATGCAGCTATGAAAAAGTATTTTGATTTGCAAAAATTCATCTTGATTTACGCTGGCGATTTCACTAAAAAATAAGATTTTTAATAACTAAAAAAACGAGGTTTTCTGAATAAGAGAACCTCGTTTTATTTTACAGAATAGAAATTTTGTACTTATAATTTTTCCAATAATACAATACCAAATTCAGTGTCAATATTTACTTTTCCATTCGAAACTACGGTTTCTTTTCCGGAATACCCATCTTTCAGTTTTGTTCCGTCTTTGAAAATAGTTCCCACTGAAATTTCCTTTTGACCTTTTGGTAAATTCAGTCCAATTACCACCTTGTCCGTGAAATTATCTTTGGTAAAAGTTCGAGAAAAAACATAAGGACTTACCGAAATCTCTTGATGAATTCCTGCTCCAATCGCTGGATGATTTTTTCTGAAATTACCTAGTTTTTGCCAATGCAAAAGCACTTTTTGAGTTTCGGGATTGGTTTTTATTTCATCCCAATTCATCATCGAACGCAAGGTTGCATCGCCTGTAGTTCCCGAAATGTCTAGCGGACGAGCACTTTCGTCTCCATAATACACTTGCGAAATTCCCGGGGCAAGCAATAATTTTGTTCCGCTTTCGAATGTTTTTTCACGTTTTTTGTCATAAGGATAGCTGTCATCGTGCGAAGAAACATAGTTCATCACCGTATTTCCTTTTAAGTCATTTTGAAGAATCTCGTTGTATTTTGAAAACAACTCTTCGTAATTCATTTTGGCTTCATTTCTAAAGTCAAAATTGATTAAACCGGTAAAACCATTTTCAAAATAGTTGACCTTTTTGTCCCCAAAATCAAATAGTTTTTTTGCTCCAATATTGTATCCATAAACTTCGCCAACCGTAAAAAAGGCGTTGTTGTCCAATACTTTTTTAGGATTATTTTTTTTGAAATCGGCAAAAGCTTGGTCGCAAACTTTTTTGAAATCGGCCCAAACATCTTCATAAGTGTGCTTTGCGGTATCAACGCGGTAACCATCAATTCCATAATCGGTGATATAATCCGACAACCATTTCATAATGTAATATTTTGGTGCACGAGGATAACCCGTTTTGGCAAAAAACGCATCCAATTCCGAAATTTCTTGTTCGTAACGACCTTCTTTTTTCCATTTTTCGATTAAAAAAGAAGGCAAAGCAACATTCTCGTTGCTTTCGGTTTTTACATCTGGAAGATTTTCGACCAAGGTACAATTGATATAAGTGTCATACGATTTGTAAGTACATTTTGGTGAAGTTCGAACCCAATCGTTTGGATACGCAGCATCTTCGGGAGTAACTGGTCCAGTGTGATTGATTACAGCATCCAAAAGAATTCGAATTCCTTTTGCGTGCGCTTTTTGCACCAATTCAGCCAAGTCTTTTTTAGTTCCGAAACTTGGATCCAATGCCGACCAATCTCTTGCCCAATAACCGTGAAAGCCATACGTGAAGCCAGTTCCTTCATCGACTCCATCGTGGATTTGCTCGACAACCGGCGTCATCCAAATGGCAGTTATTCCCAGTTTTTCGAAGTAACCTTCATCCAGTTTTTGAATCACGCCTCGAATGTCACCACCTTCAAAACCTCGCAATTTACCAGTTGGTTTGTTTCGGTTATAGGTGTTGTCATTGGTTTTATCTCCGTTGTTGAATCGGTCGATTAATAGAAAATACACATTGGCACTTTCCCAAATAAAAGGAGTTTTTGACGCTGTTTTCACTGTTTTTGTTGAAGAACAGCTTGTGAAAAGCAGAGAAAGTAATGCTATCGAAAATAATAAGTATTTTTTCATTTTATAATTGAATTTTAATTTCAACGTTAGTTCCTTTTTTCCAAAAAACAGGGATTTCTATGTTGTTTTTAACAGTTTTGAAAGCAATGGTTTTTCCGTTTAATGTTACTGATTTTGCTTTTATGTTGTGGATAATCAGCGCAACATTTTTATCGGATGATTGAAAGTTTTTTCCAATTTCCGAATTCAATTTGACAACTACTAATTTTCCATTGGTATTGCCATTGAAATTCAAAACTTCAAATTCTCCTTTTTCGAAAGCGTTTGCCGTTGTTCCATTGTCATTGTATAATTTTCCGGAACTTTGGGTTGTTTTCGCATCAAAATAATAATGCAAATCGAAATTTTCCAACGAATATTTTGAAGTGTTTTGTATGGTTTTTATCATTGGAATAAAAGCGCCGCCACGCACAAAAACGGGAATATGATCTTCGACAACTGCAAGGGTTGAAGTCGTTCCTGCTAATTGTTTTTCATCGGAATAAAAATCAAACCAATTGTTGTTTTTTGGAAAATAAATTGATGTTGAAGTCACTCCAGATTTTGTTATTGGGGTAACCAAGAAATCATTTCCCCAAAGATAGGTTTCGCAAACCGTTAATAATTTGGAATTGTTAGGTTCTTCAAAAAACAACGGACGCATTAATGGCGTGCCTTTTTGGCTGTTTTCAAAAGCCAAAGTGTAATTGTATGGCAAAAGCTGGTAGCGCAATTCTACTTGTTTCTTGGCTTTAGCTTTGGTTATAATGTCTTTATAAACGGGTTCTGCGGCAACATCTTCGTGTGCGTGTGGACGAAATATCGGTTGGAAAACGCCATATTGTAACCAACGAATGTACAATTCATTGTCGAAATAATCTCCTGCAAAACCACCCAAATCCGAGTGCATATAAGCCATTCCTTGCATTCCCATTTGGAGCGAAATTTCCATTTGCGATTGCAATCCGCCCCAACTTCTGCTCACATCGCCAGACCAGGGCATCATCCCAAAACGTTGCGAACCTGAATATCCGGCGCGCATCAGGATAAACGGACGTTGATTTGGAAAATCTTTTTTATAACCGTCGGCAATTAGTTTTGCCCAATTTTGTCCGTAAATATTATGGACTTCATCGGCTTTTCCGCCGGCAGTTATGGCCTCGGATGGGAAAACTTCTGGTTCGCCCAAATCGCCCCAAAGTCCGCCAACGCCTTGATTGATTAATCGTTTGTAAACATTCCAGAACCAATCCTTTCCTTCGGGTTTGAAAATGTCGATTACTCCGGTGTTTCCAAAGTAGAAATCATAAGTGAAAGGTTTTCCGTTTTTATCTGTTGCGACTACTTTTTTATCCACGGCTTCTTGCCATTTCTTGGAAGTGGTCAATACGAAAGGTTCTGTAATCAGGACGGTTTTTATGCCTTTTGCATTCAAATCGGCAATCATTTTTTCGGGATTTGGGAAGGTTTCTTTTTCCCAATCCAAGTTGCCCATTGTGCCTTTCATTTCTTTGCCAAACCAATACAAATCGAGAATTATTGCATCGACAGGGATTTGATTTTCTTCAAATTTCTTGATGGTTTTCTCGACTTCTTCTTGTGAATGATAACCAAAACGAGAAGAGAAATTTCCCAAAGTCCATCGAGCGGGCAAAGGCTGTTTTCCTGTTAAATCGGTATAATTCGAAATCAAATCGATCCAGGAATCGCCCACGATTACTTGGTAGGTTTTTCTGCCTGAAATGGTTTCATACGCCAAAGTATTGTTTTTTTTGCTGTCTAAATCCAAATAACCAACAGCAGGATTGTCAAAATGAACGGCATACATTTTTGATGACAACTCCATTGGAACACAAAAATTCATCAGGTCTGCGTTGGTTTCATAACCATAACGCGCACGATTGTATAAAGCCAATTTATTGCCACGACGATTCATTCCCAATGCGCGAGCTCCACCACCATAAAGCATTTCGTCGGACGAAATACTAAATTGTACAACTTCGGTTGAATCTGCTTTTATGTTGCCTTTTACATTTTCTTGCGGAATATGTTTTTGTTTAAAATACCCTAATTTTTCGGAAAACAAGAGTTTTTGTTGGTTGAAATAGGATATTTGAAAAGGCGATTTTTGGATTGTAACTATTATTCCTTTTGTGTGAAGATTTATAAAGTTTGGAGTTTCAATGATTTTTGAAATACCTGTTTTTGGAACTAAAACTACTGCTTCTGAATTTGGATTGAAAGTTTCACCTTTTGGAATAAAAGAAGTTTCCACAATTTTTTCCGAATAGGTCTTGATAATGTATTGACCATCAGAAGTGTTGATTTCTAAAGTATTGTTGACTTCTTTGAAACTTTCGAATTTTCTATTTGCGTTTTGGGCAAAGGAAAGTGAAGTTATAAATAGTAAGAAAAATAGTTTTTTCATTTTTATTGTTTTAAACCTATAAGGTTTTTAAAACCTTATAGGTTTGGTTTGTGAAAATCTGTTATTTCAATTCCAATATCAAAACCGATTTTGGTTCCAAAGTGATTTCGTTTGTAACGTCAATATTTTGTTCAGTAATTACATCTTTCCCGATTTTATAATTGCCAATATTTTCGACAAATCTATTGGTTTTGATAGTTTGATTTTCTTTGCTGTTATTGATTAAAACCATCACACTTTCGGAGGAATTGTATCTAAAATACACATAAACATTGTGCTCCGGAATGTAATGCGTCATTTTTCCGGAATGAATTACGGCTTTGGTTTTTCTCCAATTGAATAATTTGGAAGTGAAGTCGAAATATTCATTTTGCATTTGGTTTCTTCCTTCTTTGGTAAACGCATTATTGGCATCGCCTTCCCAACCTCCAGGAAAATCTTGACGAATGTCGGCATCGCCATTGTCTTTATTGCCTGCCATCCCAATTTCGGAGCCATAATAAATTTGTGGTATTCCTCGAATTGTGGCAATAATGGTCATTGCCATTTGATATTTTCGAATGTCGTTATTATAAGTATGATTGAAACGTTGTGTGTCGTGGTTTTCGACAAAAACCAACACATTATTTCTATTTGGATACAGAAAATCATTGGAAAAATTGTCGTAGATTTTTGTCATTCCTTTGTCCCAACTGCCATCGTCTTCGTTGAAAACGCTTCCCAAAGCACCAAGTAAAGTAAAATCCATTACGCTTGGTAAATGGGAATTATAATTTTGAATCGCGGCAATTTTGCTGTCTTTTTGCCAATAGGCCATTTGGGCTTGGTTTTGCATCCAAACTTCGCCAACGATGTTGAAATTGGGGTATTCATCAGTGATGGCTTTTGTCCATTTTGCAATTCCTATAGGATCAGAATAGTTGTAAGTATCTACTCTAAAACCATCTAAATCGGCATATTCAATCCACCAAATTGCGTTTTGAATAAGATAATTTAGCATCAATGGATTTGACTGGTTCAAATCAGGCATCGTTGGTGCAAACCATCCATCCATACAAATTTTAGTATCAATTTTTGAAGCATTTATATCGTGAATTGTTGTTCGTTTATGGTTTGTTTGAGTGAAATTTTCGAATTGATGAATCCAATCGTGGGTTGGCAAATCTTTCATCATCCAATGCTCCTTTCCCCAGTGATTAGTGACATAATCCATCACTAATTTCATTTTTCTTTTGTGTAATTCAGATGATAGTCTTGCGTAATCTTCATTAGTTCCGTATCGAGGATCAATTTTATACACGTCGGATTGTGCATAAGTATGATAAGAATATGAGGCTTCATTATCTTCGCAAAGTGGTGTATTCCATATTGTCGTTACGCCTAATTCTTGAATGTAATCTAGGTTTTTTATAATTCCTTCAATGTCGCCACCGTGTCTCCCGCCGGGTAAATCCCGATTGTATTTTTCGCTTACGGTGTTGTCGCTGTCGTTGTTGGTCTTTCCATTAGAAAACCTGTCCGGCATAATTAAATACATTAAATCAGAGCTGTCATAACCTTTGCGTAAGCGAGAATTTTCTCTTCTTTTTTTAAGAGAATATTTTTGTGTGAACGATTCGTTTTTGTCTTTGAAAGTGAAAACAAAATCTTGAGCAGTGACATTTTTAGTGTCAATAGTTACAAAAAGATAATTGGGATTTTCGGTTCTTTTTACGTTTGTAATTTTAATCGAATTAGAAACAGAAACCTGGAATTGCGCAATGCTTTTTCCGTAAAACATAATTTGCAAGTCGGGATTGTGCATTCCTGCGTACCAAAATGGAGGTTCTATTCTTTCGATTTGTGCAAACATAGTAGAAGTTGTAAAAATAAAGAGTAAAAATATTTTTTTCATTTGACAAATTTAAATTTATACCAATTATAAAAACAAAATAGTCCAATATTTAAATTGAACCATATAAGGCATTTAAGTTCATTTAAGTTGGACTAAACAATGTATTATTTCAACTTTATTATTTAACCATTAAGGTATATAAGTTCATTTAAGTTTCCTTATTTGTCTTATATGCCTTATATGGTTTTGATTTTTTAACTAGACCGTCACCAAAATATTTGGTTCCACCGAAACAGGCTTGCCATTTACAAAAACCGTCAATTCTTTAGCTCCTTCGAGCGAGAATTGCGTTTCTTTATGATTGATTACCACTTTCAATATTTGGTTTCTGAAATTAATTTTAAAGGAATAACCTGTCCATTCTTTTGGAATTTTAGGAGAAAAATGAAGTGCGTCATTTTTTACTCGCATTCCG
>Ga0208508_1000296_pt1 | contig 13462 bp, 14 predicted proteins | sample LakWasMeta1_LOW4_2_FD_183853 | JGI IMG/M metagenome (GOLD analysis project Ga0208508, IMG submission 183853) | Freshwater sediment methanotrophic microbial communities from Lake Washington under simulated oxygen tension - Sediment Metagenome... | ecosystem: Environmental > Aquatic > Freshwater >...
CAACACTGGCTGTTGACTATGAGATTACGATTGATTTATCAACCGCTGCGACTGCACCAGCAAATGACCAAGCGGTTTATGTTTACATTATCCCTTGGATGACAACGGACGGCGGTACAACGTGGATTTGTGGTGGAAACTTTGGCACAACTACGCTACCGACTGGTTCAGAGGGTACAGCTTCGATGGCTGATCCAAACAGTATGTATGGACCTATCGCTGTGCCATACGTTATCACCAGCCAACGAATCCAAAAATGGTTTAAGCTAAGTCAAGTTGTCGAAGGCGCGTTACCCGATGCGTTTAGTATTGCAATTCGCAACAATTGCGGAGCGGCATTAGGTACTGGTTGTGTCGTTGCTTATAGACCTATCACTTACACTAACGCTTAATCGCCATGTTCCCAACAGAGAACAAGCGACGCATACAGCCTAAAGCCTATGTAGCAGTTCAATCAACTGGGCTTGCCCGCGATCTTGTTGCTGCGGTAAACATGCAAAACGGTATTGTTCGCAATGCCGTGAATGGCGAGGTTGGTACGCTTACAGGCACAGCGGCAACACCAGCTTCTACCTGTGGGTTGCATGGTAAGCTGTTTGCTAGTGGCACATATTCGTTCACGAAATCAAATTTACCTGCATCAACAAGCCCTTTCACAATTTTGGTTATCCAAAATTACAAAGGCAATGCTGCAAACTGGCAGTCTGCGTTAGCCTTTAACTCGGCTTTTTGTTTATATTTACCAGCCACCTCGGCAACACCTAGAGTATCAGTTTATGCTACTGGCGGTGGCTTGGCGGCTATATCGCCATCTGGCTCTATAGCAACTGGAAAAAGTCAAACCGTTGTTGTTACTAACAACTTATCTGTGTACACGGCGTATATTGATGGGGTGGCTCAAGCATCTCCAGCAACATCGTCAAGCGTTGGCTCATGGACTGCCCCTGTTACTCTGAAAATAGGTGGTGGTGAAGGTAATGCCGACTATTGCTTTAGTGAACTTGATCTGGTTTTAATTTGGAAGCGGGTATTAACACCACTTGAGATTAAATCAATCTCAGCTAACCCGTGGCAGGTTTTTGAGCCATACCAGACTTTTATCCCTTCTTTACCTTCTGGATCATCAAGTGTAACTGCGAATTTATCTGCTAGTGAAGCTAACGATAGTATTTCATCTTCAGGTGTTATTGCTGTTAATTCCGTATTATCTATAACGGAATTATCCGATGCAATAACGGCATCGGGAAGCCTCGCCATTGTTGCTGATGTTAGCGTTACAGAAAATATCGACAGTATCAGCGCAACTGGAACAACTGCAACTGAGATAATAGCCAACGCCAGTATTATCGAATCAGCAGATAGTCTGTCATCAACAGGCGCATTATCTGTCAGTGCCGCACTGGCATTATCAGAGGAATTCGATACAGTAACAGCCGCCTCAACGGTTGCCATTGCCTCTACTTTGGCGATTACTGAATCTGGCGATAGCCTGTCATCATCGGCTCTGGTTGGTATTGCCGCCAATAGTAATGTTGTCGAATCAGCAGATAGCATTATCTCTGCTGGTACTGTCGCCATTGTTTCCAATTTAGCAAAAACAGAAGGCAATGACAGCGTTAGTTCGACAGCTTCATTACTTATCGTTGCTACCGCGTCAATAAACGAAGCAAGCGATAGTATAAGTTCCGATGGTTCGGTGGCAGCACTGGGTGGGATAAATGCTAATGCCAGTATTACTGAATCAGCAGATAGTCTGTCATCGATAGGAGCATTGCCTGTCAGTGCTGCACTGGCATTATCAGAGGCATTCGATACAGTAACAGCCGCCTCAACGGTTGCCATTGCCTCTACTTTGGCGATTACTGAATCTGGCGATAGCCTGTCATCAGCGGCAGCTATTGGCATTAATGCAGCGGCAAACATAACCGAAGCTTCTGATGTAATAACCTCAGCAACTGGCGTTGCCATTACTGCCAGTGCTTTATTGAATGAAATAGCAGATAGCCTTAATTCTGATGGGTTTGTTTTAGCCGCTGGCAATAACGCTTATGTTGATGTTGTAGAATCAGCTGATACTTTAAGTGCTAATGCGACTGGGTTAATCACTGCATCACTCGCCATTGATGAAGCATCAGATGGATTGACATCTAACGGCATACTTGCCGTTAATTCTGTACTGCTGATAACGGAATCTGCTGATAGCGCGTCTATTATTGGTAGCGTGGTCATTGATGGTGTATTGGCTATTAATGAAGGCAGCGATAGCTTAAACTCGGATGGTTTTGTACAGGAAGCGGGAAGTATTGCGGCTAATCTCAGCATAATTGAAGCTGATGATATGCTAATTTCTGAGGGGATTGCTGTACAAGCGGCTAAGGATAATGGACAGATTGTTCATGTTATCCATTATGTCGATAAGTCAGTACAGCCTAAGAGACCACGGACTGATTATCATCAGCCTGTGCAATCTGCTCCGCCATTAAAAGGTAAAGACAAGCCCTCAATACAGATTACCCAACCTGAAAATAGTGTTGATATTAATGCTGTTGTTAATGCTGTTTCGGCGGATGATAGTTTGTCATCTAATGTCAGTGTTTATACTGTTTCCGAGGTTAAAGGTAGTAATGTCAGTATTGAGAAGACAGGAAAGGCAACTGTTGTAGAGATAACCAAGCCATTAGCAGACCTAACTTCATTAGGTATGACTATTGACCAAGAATTTCCGATAATGCTTAATCGTGATGATGAAGATGCGTTGCTGTTAATTCTTATGGCGGCTGGATTATGACAGATACCCCCGCTCTTTACCGTGAGTTGGCTAAAGAGATACTTATAGTAGAGGGCAATATTGGTGGTGATACCGATGCCTTTATCCAGCGATTTATTGCCGCCTTGCCAGAGGATAAATCGCAGATCAGTGAACAAGCCAAAGCTGAATTATCCGCGTATTTGGCGGCAATGAATGAGACAGTCAAGAATGGTATTGTCGTTGCGAGTTCATTAGGTTTGTTCGGCAAGCGTGATATGCAGAATAAGCAGGTATTGGCATTAGCTGAAAAAGCCTTTACTGAACGCTGGGCTGATGATTTAACCCTGTCTAATCGACTATGGAACTGGAACGCGCTGACAGAAGAAGGCGTAGGACAAATGTTGCAGCAAGGGGTGAAGACTGGTGAATCGGTTAATACCCTGCTCTATAATATGCAGCGTATGATTGAATTTGACCGTGCCAAGCAGTTTGCTATGGTGAGTAATAATCGCAATAAATGGACGAAAGAATTAACCGATGCCGCACGGCAACTGATTCATGATCCAGAAGCAACTCAGCAATGGAAGTACACGTTAAGCAAAGTAGAGCAATATATTGATAAGCTGGCTGTTACAGGGTCGCGTCATGCGTCTTTGCAGTTATTGAATCAAATTAAGGTAGCAGTTACTAAAAATAATCTGAGTCTGGTCGATAAGTCGTTGCAATGGTGGCTATATGACAAACAGCTTTATAACCTGAAACGGATAGCCAGAACGGAAATGGCGACAGCGGCACATCGGGCAATTATTGAAGCCACGATAGATAATGAGTTGATTATCGGTTATCAATGGCGGCTTAGCAGCAGTCACAAGATTTTTGATATTTGCGATTACTATGCAAACATTGACCAAGGGCTAGGCAAAGGGGTCTGGCGTAAGGATAGTGTGCCAAGGCATAAAGCACACCCTCATTGTATGTGTACACTTACGCCTAGAGTGTCTATGGTAAAAGCACAAGGCAGTGAGAATTATGCTGGCTTTCTGGCTAAGCTAAATGATAAGCAGCGAGAGCAGATTTTGCCTAAATGGGCTAGTGAAGCAATGAGTAAAGGAACCTCATTAAAAACCTTGCTTAATAAAGAAGGGACTGGTTTGATAAGCAAATCCGATTATGTGGAATTATTAGCAAATGGCGGTCAAAAGAGTATTTTTTAAATATAGCCATTTAAGCTACGATATACTTATATCCGCTACCGTCATATTGCTTTTTGATTTTACCCCCGTTAAACCCCCGTTAAACTAGCCTTAATTTTCATTTATGGTTATCGTTTTGCAGTACAAAAAGCTTTTTAGCTAACTTGTACTGATGATGAACCTTTTCAACAATATTTCCATGCGCCCTGAGCTTACTCTGTAGCCTGATTTAATTTTCAAGTCAGATACAGGAAAGCATCATGCCCGAATCCAATAATCAAACTCCACCAGCTACTACGCCTCCGCCTGATACGGTCGATGTGAATGCTGAGATTGCAAAAGCACAGGCTCAATGGCAAAAAGACCTTGAAGCCGCTACAGGTCATAAGTCACTTGATGCACTGAAAGAGCAGCAACTGAAGGACAAAGGTGATTTACAGGCACTTTTGGATAGTAAGTCCCAAGAAGCCGATGGCTACAAAAACAAATTCCAGTCCACCTTGGTTCACACTGCGCTATTGAGTGCCTCTGCTGATGCGCTTGATTCAGAAGTAATTCATGATTTGCTGGCTAATAAAGCTGCTGTTGATTCGGATGGCAATGTCACTGTTGACGGCAAGCCTGTTAAAGAGGCTGTTGCCAATTTATTAAAAGCTAAGCCGTTTCTGGCTAAAGCATCGGGTAATACTGGGTCAGGAACCCAGCAAACAGGTATTACTTCTCCTCCCTCTAATACTGCCAACCTGTCTCCTGTTGAACGGATGAACTTGGCACGCTCACAAGGAGTTAAATAATTATGGCGTTAACACTGGTCGAAGCTGCCAAGCTTGAAACTGGCGACGTTATTCGCAGCGCGATTGTTGAGATGTATGCGGGTTCTAGCGACATTTTAATGAACCTGCCTTTTATTGATATTCAAGGCAACGCGCTTAAATATAATCGTGAAACTAATCTGCCTGGCATCGGTTTCCGTGGGGTCAATGAATCCTATACTGCCTCTACTGGCGTATTGAATCCTCTGACTGAAGCTCTGGTAATTGCAGGCGGCGAACTGGATGTTGATACCTTTATCGTACAAACGATGGGTATGAATCAGCGTGCAGTTCAGGAGCAAATGAAAGTACGCGGTCTAGGTTTAGCCTGGACTAAAAAATTCATCAAAGGCGATTCTGCTTCTGATCCGCGTGAATTTGACGGCTTGCAAAAACGTATTACTGGCAGCCAGATGATCGCAGCGGGTGCTACCGCGAATGGTACGCCATTGTCATTAGCCAAGCTTGATGAGGCGATTGACCAAACCTTGAATCCTACTCATTTGCTGATGAATAAGGCAATGCGTAGACGCTTGACACAAGCGGCGCGTGATACAGCGGTTGGCGGTTTCATTTCTTATGATAAAGATGCTTTTGGTCGGACAGTTACCAAGTACAACGATCTGCCTATTTTAACGGTTGATCTGGATAATGATGGCACTGCGATTCTGCCATTTACCGAAGCGGCAACGTCAGGCACAGCGACAGCGACTTCTATTTATGTCTTAAGTCTGGGTGATGGTGCTGTATCTGGTATCCAAAATGGCGGTATGCGTGTACAGGATTTAGGTGAATTGCAATCATCGCCTTTATATCGTACGCGGGTCGAGTGGTTCAACGGCATTTGTATTATGAATGGTCGTGCGGCTACCCGTTTATATTCTATCGCTGATGCAGCGGTCACTAAGTAAGGGGGGCTAGATGAGTCAATATACTCAATATACCTATGATAACGCGCTGCTATTAAAAGCAGCGGGTTTAGTAGCGGCAACAGCAAACGGCAGTTTGATTTTGGACTTGGGGGCAGGTTTTGTTGATGCCGATGTAGTGATCGATCTGACTGCCTGTGAAATTGCTACAGGGGATGAAATCTATACAGTATCTCTGGAAGGTTCTAATGATCCGACAATGGCAAGCGGTTCTGTATGCTTAGGTCGTAAAGTGTTTGGTAATCTGGTTATACCTATGGATGCGGCATTAAGCGCGGCTGGACGGTATGTGATTCCGTTCCAAAACGAAGAGAACGGCACGCTGTATCGTTATGTCCGAATCCATACCACCGTAGCAGGCACTATCGCTACTGGCATTAACTATTCTGCCTTTATCGGCAAGGATGCAAGCTAATGATTAAAGTTTATAGACCAGACGGTGTTGCCGAACAAAAAGAACCTGTTGATGCGCGGGAGTGTGTTGAACGTTGCGGCTATAGCTATGAACAGCCTGCACCTGTACCAGAAGAATTGAATTCGGAAGGTGATACAGGCAAGAAAAAAACTAAGGCTGATGCTTAACATCTCGATTGACCTAGGCGATGTGCCGTCGGTATTGGCGGCACTGGCTTCTGAACAGACGGTTATTAAGGCAACTTATGTAGCAGCGGAAGGTTATATCGATGATGTACTGGAAACAATACATTCAGGTCGTAGCTTTAAAACTCGAACGGGTCAACTGGAACAGTCTGTCAATTGGACTCCAGCGGGTAATGATTCAGCGTTGGTATTTGCTAATGCTAAACATGCTCCTTATGTGGAGTTTGGCACACGACCTCATGTTATCTCAGCAAAGAATCGCAAGGCGTTAAAGATTCCTAGTGCTGGCGGTTTCTTTTTTCGTAAATCCGTTAATCATCCTGGTTCACGTCCGTTCCCATTCTTTTATACAGACATGGGCAATCGTGAACAGAAAATGATGAATCGCATACGGTCGGTATTGGCTGAGGCGGGTGCAAATGACTAATTATTGTATGTTAGCGGATTGTGCTGATCCTGCTATTAGCGTTAAACAGCGGCATGTTGATAGCGGCAATGTCTATGTTGATGTGGTATTACGGGAACGTGGCATTAATCCAAGCGATGTTGTACTACCTAAAACATTGCTGACTGAAATAGCGGCTGTTTATGCCAAGCGTGAAGCGGCTATTGCAGGGGCAATTGGCGATGAGTCTATCCTTATTGACAAGGCGCGGCAATTTAAAGCCACGCTGGATATGCTGATTAGCGGACTTTCAAAAGCAGCGTTGGGTATCACAGAAACGGCTGGTTTTGGCAATGTAACACTGGGGCGAGGATGAACGCAGTATTAATCGCTTTACGCAATCGTTTGAGTGTCGATGCCGAGTTGGTTGCATTTTTTAATGCGCATTATGGCAAGACCTTAAAACATTTGTTCGGCTACAAGAAAGCATTGAAGGTCGATGATTATCCCATTCTCAGTTATGTCTGCACCAAAGGGACTTACCCAGGCAGAAAACCATTGAGCGATGACTTTGTTATCTCGTTGGTACTGGGTGTTAATGATGATCGTTTGCTGGATGCGAATAACGCAGTTATTACTGACGAACTGTCAGGTGATGCACAGTTTCTGGCGTTTTCAGGTGCTGTGAACAGCAGTGCTGTCGTGGAAATGATAATCAAGAGTTTGCAAGACAATATGGTAGTAGGTGAATTCTTTGTTGCTTCCGAGTTTGTCGTATTTACCGAAGTTCCTCCCAATTCCCCGTTTTTTAATACTGAAATCACTTTTATCCTGAAGAGAGGGAGATGATGAGCAATGACGTTAAGGTGTTACTTAAAGCACCTCATACCCATGAAGACAAGCAATATAAATCTGGCGATACCCTTACTGTTACACCGTCACAAGCGGACTGGTTAATAGCGCGAGGTGTTGCTGAAATCGTAACTACATCAAAGCAGGATAAATAATATGTCAGGTACAAATTCAGGCATGTTGGCAGAAGGTACGCTGTATCTGAACCGTTTGGATTTAAACGGCAACCCAACAGGCATTAAAAAGGTTCTTGGTTTAGCGTCCTTGGAAATCAAGGCAACAGGCGATATTAAAGAACAGGTCAGTAAAGACAAAGGCATTTACGGCGTGGTAACGGCATCGGTAGCAATTCCAAAGCCTGTAGAGCTGAGCTTGATGATTACTAATTTCGATAAAGAATCATTGGCAATGGCTGTGATGGGCGATAACTCCGTGCTATCAACAGGTGGCGGCACAGTGACTGCCGAATCGGTTACTGCCAAGCTGAATACGTTTGTGCCTTTGGCTCAGCGTAATCTAACCGCTGGTTCTGTCGTAGTGACAAATACGGGTGCGACGGTGACTTATGTTGAAGGCACTGATTATGAAATCAACTATATGCTAGGCATGATTGAAGCCAAGGCAACGATTACTGATAGTCAGGCTATCAAAGTAAGTTATGCCCACGGCGCAATCAGTGGCTATAAAGTCAATGGTTCTACCGTATCGCAAATCAAAACATGGTTACAGCTGGATGGTCGCAATCTGGTTGATAACACCGCTGTCATTATCACTATTGACCGCGCATTATTAACCAGTGATTCCGCAATCGACTTTATGTCTGACAAATTCGTTGAGTTCAAGATGAAAGGTCGGGCTGAGTTATTGTCTGGTAAAACAACACCGTTCACTATCGAGTCATTCTAGTCATGCGCGGACAGTTGCGAATCGGTAATGCGATTGTCCGTGAAATAAGACCCATTGACTTTAAAAATTCCCTCACTCAGTTACTGGCTGGTGGTGATGTGGCGATTAACGAAATAACCAGTGAGCAATGGGATAACGCACTATTAATCGACTCTGATTTGATTGACGGTGATGTTACTGAAGCTGTGAGACTGGCATTTATTCAACTGAATGCCAGTTTTTTTTCGCCTGCCAAATCTGGCAATGGACTCAGATCAATAAAAAAACTGGCTCAGATTGAGGCGGATTTAAATATTGTCTGTGCAGGGCTTATTCATCATGGTCATGTTGATTGTTGGCACTATGGCTGGCAATTCTTTCAGGCAGTACAAGATTTTTATATAGATAAATAAGGTAAGCCGATATGGCGAATGAGGTTGATTTAAAGCTAAAAATCCAAGCGCAAAATACTGCTACCCCCGCGCTCACTGAATTATTAAACTCGATTAAATCCTTAATCGAGCAGGCAAGAATCCTTAATACCCTGTTGCATTTTAATCTGAGTGCGACTAATAACAGCGGTAATCTGGGTGCGGAATTGCATAGCTTGGAACAACAGGCACAGCAGTTACAGAATCATTTAAACCTTCGTATTAATGCCCAAAATAATGCAGGTGGTGCGTTAAATTCAGCAGCACAATCAGCGCAAAATTTCGGCAATGCAGCACAAGGTGCGGCGGGGGGCGTTCGCACGCTTGAAGAGCACGCCGAAGTTCTACACACCCGTTTAAATCAGTTTATCGCCTTGCAAGTGGCACAAGTCGTCACAGTCTGGGGTAAAAGCCTTGTCCATACTGCCGAAGCCTATCAAACCAATGCTGCTAAATTACATCTGGCTGTTAAAGGGACAGAGGAGTTTAACGCTGTCCATCAAGAGCTGTTCGATATTGCCCAACGATCACGCGGTTCATTAGATCAGACCACCAATGCTTTTATCCGTAATTCAGAAAGTATCAAGCGCATGGGCGGTACGACTGAGCAGGCATTGTTAGCGACGGAATTACTGAATAAGGCGATAGCATCAACCAGTATGGGCATGGCACAGGATGCCAGTGCATTGATGCAATGGAATCAGGCACTCGGTAAGGGCATCCTGAACGGCGATGAGCTGAACAGCATCATGGAAAACTCGCTGGGCTTAACCAAAGCCATAGCGGACGGCATGGGCATTCCTATTGGCAAGCTGAAAGAATTAGGCGAACAGGGAAAACTCACAGGTACCGATTTAGTCAATGCGCTGTTTGCTAATCGCCAAGCTATAGAAGCCAATTTTAACGCTATCCCTATCACTATCTCGCAAGCGTTTACAGCAGCTGAAAACGAAATTCAGCAATACATAGGAAAAGCTAATGAAACTAGCGGCGCGACTCAAGGCATAGCCAAAGCTATTTTAGAAGTCTCCAAAGGCTTGCCTGAGATAGTCAATGGACTAACCTCATTGGCAGGGATTTATGGCGTAAAGCTCACTAGTTCATTAGTCGCTTACATTGCCCAGTTGCGCATTCAATCAGCGGCAAACGTTGAAGCGGTCGCAGAAACCGAGCGTCTTAACTATGTCCGCATTCAAGAACTGGAAATACAGCGGGCAGTCGCTGTAGCAAGCGTGACTGCGGCACGTTCTAAGTTGGCAGAAGCAAGGCTGGATGTCGCATTGGCTACCTCAGTAGCGGATAGAGCAACGGCAAACGAAGCCCTTGCACTTTCTATTGCTCAAGTGACAGCGGCACAAGAACGCTATATAGGGGTAACAGCGGCACTAGGAGCGGCAACCGACACGGCAACTGTCAGTATGACGCGGATGGAAGTCGTCGCGCAGGGCTTGAAATCTGCCTTCGGTGTGCTGTTTGCGGCGTGGGCTGGATGGGAAGTTGGTACATTCTTGCGCAAGTTTGAATCTGTCAGGGATGCAGGAAGTCTGTTTGTTGAAGGTTTCGTTATTCAAATGGAAACCGCTAAGTACTTCTTCAGCGGTGACTTTTTAACAGGCGAACAAGGCTTAGCCGAAAAAATCAAAGCCATTCATAAGGACTTTGCTGATAGCCGCGTAGCGGATTCAGAGGACGCACAGCAAGCCGCTGAACAATCAAAGGCGCGTAGCGAAGCTGAACTTGAACGCGTGAAGCTGGAAAAAATCGTTAAGCAGGAAACCTTTAAAGAAATACAAGCCGAGCTCAAAGAAACAGGTGCGGCAATGGATGCCGAAACTGCCCGACAAACAGCGGCAACAAAAATCGCACTGGAGCAACAAAAAGCCGATATTGCTGCCAGCACATTACCTGTGCTGGAAAAAGAGCTGTTGATTGCTCAGGCAGTCAAAGCCTCACAAGATGCTCAACTGATTATTGTCAAGCAGGCGGCTCAGGAAAAACTAGCTGTTGTTGATAAAGTTTATGCCGATGAGTTGCAGAAATTAACGGAAGGTTCAGTTGACCAAAAAGCCGTACAGAAAGAGTCTCTGACTGCACGGCTTGGCATTTATCAAGAGTTGGAAAAAAGCTATAGCGGCATGATTGGCGTGATGATTGCTGAAGAACAACGACTGGCTAATGATTCTTTGAAGCTTGCTGAACAGCGCAAAGGGATTGAACAATCTTATGAGGATTTTAAGACTGGCTTATTGATTAGCTCTAAAAAAGGCTGGGAAAAGGATGTTGCTGAGCGTGGGCAACTTGATAAGCTGGTATCAGATCAGAAGAAAGCCTTAGCCGCTGGTGATATTAAATCTGCTGAAGAATATGATGCACGGATTTTAGAACTGGGTAAAAAGTTAGCTACTGCACAGCAGGAAAGTATCAATGCGGGTAAGGGCTTTCAAGGTCAGTATGACGATATTATCAAGATTACTGATAAAGCCCAGGCAGGCTTACTGGCAGCCAATCAAAAAGCACAGGATGCTAATAAGCAACGTTTAGGTGAATTATCTGCTAGTGCGGATGAGGCAAAGTCCGCTTTAGGCAGTGTGCAAAGCGTTATCGAGTCGTTAAATAAGGAATTGCAAGCTAAACATTCGTTAAAGATAGACCCTGATACAGCCGCTATTGATGCGGCAATTGCCCGCATTAAACAGCCTACTTCGTCTACGCATACTATCAATGTGGTAGAAACTCGCACGCAAGCTCACGCTACAGGCGGTATGATTTATCACTATGCCAATGGTGGGTTTACTAAAAAGCAGGGTGCAATTAGCGGTAAAGGCACAGGGACTAGCGATGAAATACCTGCCATGTTATCCAATGGTGAGTATGTCATTAAAGCCGATAAAGTCGCTCAATACGGCAAAGGTACGTTTGATGCGATTAACTACGGCTCTAATCCTGTTGCTATTGCGCATTATGCAGGCGGTGGCTTGGTAGGTGATGACAAGGTTAAACAGAAAGTTGATGAGCTGAAAAAACAGGCTTACGAACAGGCGGTAGCTGTGTTTGATGACCCGCGTAATCAGGTTATCTGGCGTATGTCTGGTTCGACTTCGGGCAGTTCTGATCCAAACGGTCAAGAACGACGTTTTGAAACCCACATCGGTGAATACTTAAAAGCCAATGGCTTGCCGCTGGAATGGAGGGATATGTATTTGAGTGGTGTTAAAGCCAGTCAGGTGATAACGACCAAAGCCGCATCGTTTGAAGAAAAAGCCAGAGCCAGTTTAGCGATTGAAGATATTTCAGCAAGCTTTAGTTCATCCACTCCCGCACAACCCGTAGAGCAAGCACCAACACCAGCAAAGCCAACATCAGTAATACCACCGACTATTGCCCCGCCATCATTACCCAGCATTACCCCTGCTAATTTTTCACCTATGGTATCGCGTAGCAGTTCAACGCCTACACCAGCGGGCAAAGTGTCAACGGTTAAGTTTGTTTCGCCCGATGGCTCAAAATCAGTAACAGGGCAATCACAAGACCCTAACTTTGCCAGTTTTTTCGATGAATTAAATACAGTCAGTGGAGTGACTAAACAATGACGGATTTAACGCTAGATGGCTTGGTATTACCACCTGATTTGCTATGGACTGATGAATATGACTGGACTCCAACTGAGCAATCGCAGTCTTACGCATTAAGTGGGGCATTGGTCGTTGAAACCGCAGAAAAATTATCAGGTAGACCTATCACTTTATCAGGTGATGCTGATCATGGCTGGGCAACGCGTGAACAAATTGATGCCCTCTATGCAAAGCTCACTATCACTGCTCCGATAACGTTGGTGCTACCCGATGCGCGCACGTTTAGCGTTCGATTCCGCAATGCCGATAAGCCGATAGAAGCCAAACCCATTGTAGATTATCGGATCATGGAAGAAGACGATGTGTACTCACTCATTATTAGATTAATACAGGTATAACTATGGCGATTTTAACAGGCGATTTACGGCTATTAGCCTCTGAAGTGATGGCGGATAGTCCTGAGGGCGGTGGTGGCTTGGTTGAATCCGTCATTGTCGATGGGCAATCAAATAACATCTTTGGCGATATTCCGCACCTTGCCCGCGTTTATGGCCATGTGGGTTTACGCAAGATTTTTGCCGCCGTCCGCACCCAAACCGATGAGCCATTCTTAGGCACTCATGTCATTTTGAGCAAATTACCCAAAGACCAAAAACTGGGCGTTAATCTGTTTAAAACAGGTGACCATTTTGATACCCGTCCTGAAGCGGCGGCACGAATTGAAAACTATCGCGCTCAAGGTGCTAAGTATTTAGGCTTTCTGTATGGCACTCAGTATCAAGGCTCACAAACCTTGACGATTTTTCAAAGTGAATCAGCGGCTGTACCCACCAATGGTGAAGTGTTTTTAATCCTGAAAGCGGCAAACAATACCGAACAGTATGTACGAGTAGTAGCCGTCACCAGTGTGGTGCAGGAATTTACCGATACTCAAGGGGTTTTTAAGCGTCGGGTGGTGAGTGTCGAACTGGCTAACCCATTAGAGTATGACTTTCAAGGCACTGAAATGAGTCGCTATGATGGTATGACACCTGCATCGGTACTGTATCGCACT
>Ga0208508_1000298_pt1 | contig 13448 bp, 14 predicted proteins | sample LakWasMeta1_LOW4_2_FD_183853 | JGI IMG/M metagenome (GOLD analysis project Ga0208508, IMG submission 183853) | Freshwater sediment methanotrophic microbial communities from Lake Washington under simulated oxygen tension - Sediment Metagenome... | ecosystem: Environmental > Aquatic > Freshwater >...
CATCAATAAGGAGAACAACTAATGAACACACAAAAAGCCAAAGGAATACCTAGCCAGACGCAGGCCTTAATTAATGCCGATTCACTAAAAACAGCCGTAATAATCTTAGAAGATTCCGACCAACAAGTCAGTCATTTACGAGGCCGACTTGAGCGCTTTCTGGATGAAATCTGCCGGCTTAAATCGCTGGACTCATTACTCTCCGGAAACACCAATAATGAAATCAGGGAACTCGCATGGCTGACTTCGCCGATTGCCAGCAACCTTGAGGCTATCCAAGAAGAACTCTCGGCGTTTTTTTACTCGGACGGCCTAGCAATCGGTCGTAAGGCTACCGGTAAATCCGCTATCCAAGCCGAGGTGAACCATGAAAACTAAAAATGCAGAAACCACGGCGGCGCAAGGCAAACCAGCGGCTGGCGACAAGAAACTATTTTTGGATTGCGAATATAACGGATTCGGTGGGGCACTGATCTCTATGGCCCTGGTAACCGAGGATGGCCGCGAGTTTTATGAGGTGCTTCCGTGCGAAAACCCAGTAGCTTGGGTTGCGCAACACGTCATGCCAAACCTTAACAAGCCAGCGGTTACCGGTTTTGCTGAATTTCAGAATCGCCTGAGAATCTTCCTCTCGCAATTCGACAGCATCCACGTAGTCGCGGACTGGCCGGAGGACATCGCGCACTTGTGCCGGTCGCTCATCACCGAGCCTGGATGGAGAATAAACACGCCCCCGCTAACAATGGAAATCCTACAAATCGACGCGGAATCAGCCCAGCCGCACAACGCGCTGGCCGATGCACGCGGCCTTAGAGATATGGTCGTCCAGACATCCAAAGTCAGCATTTTAAAAGGAGAGAAATAATGAATACGAAGAAAATCACCATTGAACTAACTGTCGATGAAGAAAACGATGCGATAGCCGAACAGGCTATGCCGGATTTTAGTCATAGGATTTCGCCGTTAGGAGACCAAGGCAGCACACTAGAGTTGGTTGACACAGTGAATATGATGATCAACAAGTCTGACGCCGTGCTGTCAATGCTTAGCAATGCGTTTGCCGAGGATGATGAAATCGTGCGGCCTAGTGATGATGTTGTTTTCTACTCGCTAAAATCGGTTAGTGATGAGCTTGCCGACATTAAGGCGGTAGTTAGCGCGTTTCATAAGGAAACAGCAAAACAACGGGCATAAAAAAACCAGCGACCCCTTCAAAGATTCGCCGGTTTTTTGCAATGTTTTCCTCAAGTGCATGGCTATTGTAGCTATTGTGGCGCACATTGCAAGCCCGGCAAGGACTGCCAAAAATGACTAGTTATCAAGAGATTATCGACCAGTTCCGTGCGGATGTTGCCAATGGCGGTATGGTTTTCAAAGAGGCCATTATTGCTGATGGCGTGCTGCATCGCGTCTACGTAGACGGCGACAAGACAGGCACTAAAAACGGCGCTTACGTGCTACATGCTGATGGTAAACCGTCTGGTTACGCTGAGCACTTTCCCAGTGGCTTTAAGATTATCTGGAGCTTATCAGTACAGCGTGAGCCGTTATCGCTATCGATGCGCCTGCAGATCGAGGATATTCGAAAACTTCGGAATCTTGAACGCAAGCACCGCCAGAAGGAAGTCGCTAAAAAGGCTCGATTTATATGGAGTAAAGCCAAGCCTATCAATGAGTCGATCCAGCACCTTTACCTGATTCGGAAACAGATCAAGCCCTACTTGGCCAGGCTTTACAAAAGCGCTTTGCTGATCCCGTTGTTCAATGAATCGCGGGAGCTGGTTAACTTGCAATTCATCGACGCCGACGGCAATAAGCGGTTTTTGGCAGGCGGAAAGAAACAAGGCTGTTTTTCGGTAATTGGTGATTCTGCCAAGGCTGAACGGCTGTTGATTTGTGAGGGTTACGCCACCGGCGCCAGTTTGCATAAAGAACTTGGTTTGTTTGTGGTGGTGGCAATGGACGCCGGGAATTTGGAGCCGGTAGCACAGGCCGCGCGACGGTTGTTTCCTAAGGCTGAAATCATTGTGGCAGGTGACAACGACGTAAGCGGCAAAGGTCAGGCTGAAGCCAGTAAAGCGGCGCTTGCTGTAAACGGTAAATATTTGATTCCAGATCAAGCCGGGGCCGATTGGAATGATGTTTTATCGGCTGGGGTGGCGTGATGATTGATGCGTGTGACGAAGCAACGCAAGACCTTTACGCCATGTTGGAAAAAGAAGGTGAATTGCCGCAACCGAGTATTCCGGCTATCGACTTAAACCGTGCTATCGATCCTCTTAAAGAACCAAGAAACTATCAGTCTGTGCCAGCTACCGATGAGAAACCCAATCACGACAGGCTACCCGATGGCACAGGGCTTGAAGGTAAGGATCTTCAAGAACTCGAGAAGATGAATCAGCAATACACACACGCTTTAATAGGCGGTAAAAATATCATCCTTGGTCAGCGAGTTTGCCAGGTGCAAGGCGGTGTAATCACCTTTGAGTTACCCGGCGAATTTAAAAAGAAGTTTATGCACGAACCTATGATTGGTTCGGGTCGCAGAAAAAACCGCGGCCAGGCATGGCTGGAATGGCCGGGTAAAAATTTCAAACCTGACGGAACAGGGTTCTATCCTGATCCTAAAAAATGTCCGCCTGGTTCTATGAATTTTTTCAGAGGCTTTCAGGTTGAGCCTGAACCTGGTGATTGTTCGCCATACCTAGACCACTTGCTATATGTCATGTGTGCAGGGGATGAGAGTACATATCGCTATCTGTTGGGGTGGCTTGGCCATTTGTTTCAGTATCCGGATATTAAGCCGAATGTTGCAGTGGTGCTCAAATCGGTCGAAGGAACCGGTAAGGGCACTATGGCAGAGCCATTGCTTAGGATTGTTGGGCCTCACGGTATTAAAACGAATGGAGCCTATGCCATTGCCGGGCGCTTTAACGGCACCGTCGCCAATCGATTACTTATATTTGCCGATGAGGTTGATTTAACAGAAAAACACGTAGCGGACCGACTGAAGAGCATTATTTCCGAAACAACCGTCAACATGGAACGTAAAGGGCTTGAAATGGAGCCATTGCCGAATTATTGCCGACTGATATTCGCCAGTAACCATAGCCGGGTAATTAGTGCGGGACTCCGCGAACGGCGCTATCTGGTTTTAGAACCCTCTGATAAATATGCTCAAGACCCACATTACTTTAAAAATCTGTGGGCCTGGATTGAGGGTAACGGCGCGGCGAAGTTGCTGCATTATTTGCTTAATGTTGACTTGTCCGACTTCGATCCTTATCGATGCCCGCAAACGGCGGCGCTAATTGCTGAAAAACTCAGCAACTTACGCGGGGTTAATCAATTTTTTTACAACCAAATCACACAACCAGAGCCATTTGGTGGTCGAGCTCGTATTAATGCCTCAGAGCTAATTGATGATTTTATGAAATGGAGCGTCGAAGAGGGTGAAAAAGTCAGTAAAGCGGCGGCGGCAAATCTCACCGGGCGGATGATGGCTAAATTGGGGGTTGAAGTTCATGGTCGATCAGACAGGGCAGGCGGTAAATTTTACGATCTGCCCGGCAAAGTCGAACTGGTACAGCAATTCGCCAAAATGTTGGATATTCCTGAAACGGAGCTGGAGCCTTGAAAATCTGCAAATTGCTAAAACAACTGTACCAACTGTACCACCATAAAAACATCTTATATTTCATGGTCTTAAGTGGTACAGCAAACAATTAATTAACTATACCGTAACTATACCAACTAAACCAAGAAGGGGTTTTTCTCTTCAAAGTTCATTAAAGTGGGTTAGTTGCTATACCACTATCTATACCAGGCTTAAAGCCAGTAATGGCGAGGGCTGTAGGTGTTTTGTGGTGTAGTTTGTTTACATAGTGGTATAGCTTGTTTTTTTGCTGTACCACCCTTAAAGCCACGTATGACGCGGGCTTTAGCGTGGTGGTACAGTTGGGGTAGTAAAAATCGTGTTTTTTTTGTTGGTGTTATTTTGGCGGCATTTTTGGCAGGCCGAATACAACACGGGAAACAAGATATTTCATTGGGGGGTGTACCAAAGACAACGTAATCAAAACAGATTGTTAACCAGGCTTGAGGAGAACAGGCGACTGGACTGTTAAAACCAGCAATCAACCATTTTTAACTAAAGGATAGTCATCATGGCGATAACACCAATACCAACCAACACACCATTAACCCAATTGCGGCAACAAGGCCTTGATGCCGTTTTTAACCGGTGTTGGGTGTGCGTTTTTCCACGTCATAAGATTACAAGTAGCATTGCCGCTTTTGTTACGACCAATTTAGAGGCGATTGCCAACGAATTGAACCAGGAAGCCTACTACACCAAGAACAATGATGCCCTTGGCTACTTGGACTCTCAATCGAGAAACTTAAAGCTCAATCAAGGTTATTTGATGTGGGGATGGAGTGTCGGTCACGCAACACGCATTGCATTAGGCGGCCAGGCTGTCGATTTTAGAGACGATCTTCCAGATGCTTTTAACGGCGTTCTGTATCAATAAATAAATCAGAAAAGGATTAAAACCATGACATACGAAAAGAGAGAAAAAGCTTTATCGAATTTCGCTAAACGGCTGGAATCGGTAACCAAAAAAACTGAAGCCGCCGTTGATAAAGGCCGAATCGATGATTACGGGACCATTAAGTATGAGTTTGATAAGTTGAAAAGTGATTTTCAGACGTTTTCAGCAGAATGCTGCGGCACTCATGACCAAGGATCGTTTCAATTAGGCCAGATTATTTTCAGATTTGAGGGGATTCTTAATAAGAATAGCCCGCTGAAATATATCTAATTGATTCGGCTTTTTGTGCTGCATGGTGTATGCCGTGCAGCATGTTTTTTACTACCTAACTTAAGTGAGTTTTTATGAACCAAGAAAAATATACCCAATATTCAGAGACTAAAGCCAAAATTATGAGTTTGGAAAACTCAATTTCAGACAGGAATTGTGCAATTGAAAAAACAAATAATCAAATCGAACAATACAAATCATTAGTGGCAGATATAAAAGCCAAGCTTGCAATAGAAGATCAAGCCATATCAAACCCTTCAAGGCTAAGACAACCCGTCTTATCTGCAGAGCAGTATCTTGCTCATAAATACGATGCTGAACGACTTGAGGCCGAATTGCCGGAGCTGAACGAATCACTTGATTATTTGAACAGGTCGTTATCGATATTACAGGTTGATTTATCCGCGGCACAAAGAGAGCTTAACGATATTAAAGACCATCTAGCTGTTTATTTGGTTAGGCAATCAATTGATGAGTTGGTTGCCGTGGCAAGTGAGCCAATTAAAAAACTGGTTAATGCAATCATAGCGGTAGAACGAAAGACCAAAGGCTTTAATCTTGGAGAGAAAGAAGCTTTCAAAGTGGCAACCTACTCTCTGATTTGTGAGCAATTATTGCCGCCAATCTTTTCAGGTAAAAACGAACTTCCTGATTTACATGAGGCTAATCAATATATTACGGCAATCATAGAAGCCACTGAATAAAAGACGGGAGGATTCATGGCTGTTAAGCAAAATCAAGAAGGCAAATGGTGCGTACAGATTGACCGTAAGGGAATGCCCAGGGTCAGGAAGTCGTTTCCGTCCCAACAAGATGCTGAACGCTTTGAGCGTGAATACCTCCTAGCTAATCAAAAGCCGCTTATTGCCAGTGCTGATCAACGCACCCTGTTAGAGTTGATTGGCGTCTGGTATCGGTATCACGGCGTAAATCTAAGTGATGGCGTTGCCAGGCTGGCCATTTTGGAACAAATGGCCAGCGACCTTGGCAATATCAAAGCGATTGAGCTAACACCGCAGCAGTTTCTTGAATACAGATTTAATTGTACTAACCGAGAAGTTGACTCGATTACTGCTAAAACCATAAACAACAGGCATGGGTATTTGGCGGCGGTGTATCGAAGGCTACGCAAGCTGAAGATTATCAATTACGAATGCCCACTTGCTGAGACGGACATGATCAAGGTGCATGAACGGCAACTTGGTTATTTGTCTACTAATCAGATCAATAAGCTATTTCCGTGCTTGAAAGCCTCCAAAAATGAAAGCGTTTGGTGGATTGCTCAAATTTGCATACGCACCGGCGCACGTTGGGGGGAAGTTGAGAAGTTGACGAGAAAGCAGTTGCACAATAACAAAGTGACTTTTGAGTTCACGAAGTCTAAGAAGATTCGCTCCGTGCCGTTGGACCCTGTTTTTTATGCTGCGCTGTTACGGTTTGCAAACTACAAGAATCCAGAGGATAGAATTTTTTGTGATGCCAGGAAACAGTTCGGTAGGGTCGTTAAGATCTCTGACATCAATCTACCACGCGGACAGTCTACACATGTCCTGAGACATAGTTTTGCTAGTTACTTCATTGTTAACGGCGGCAACATTCTTACCCTGCAAAAAATACTTGGGCATAGCGATATTAAGATGACCATGCGCTATGCACACCTTGCGCCTGATCATTTACTTGATGCTGTTAAGTACAACCCGCTGGTTAGTACGGATAAAATCAATAACGCCAGTATTTAATATCAAATATGAAGTAGCAGAAACACTATTTCATTCACCTGTTGTCAACATTCACGCCCTGTACGCAGTTATAGCCAGGGCGGCCGAAATTCACTCCTCCTCACCCGCGGCCTTTTTGCACTAAAATGGTGCAGTGAAATAATAATTGAATTACATGCTGCTCATTATTTAGGGTGATGAATACCTTAACAGATTGATATATATAGTTTTTATTGTGGCTCATGACGGAAAGTTTTACCGGGTAGTAATGAAACGCCTGTTTCGTAAATTGAAATAATTTTATATAAAATGAAATAAAATAAAATAAAACACCCCAGCCTATCACCATTATTAAAGGCATATTAATCATTAACATATTGTTTTTAATGACTATTATTTAATATGCAAATGGTTTTTTGTTTTTTCAGTTCATACCTAATCTAAGCTCCAAGCCGCTATAAATAAGCAATCAATCGAAAGTTAAATGGCAAAACTTGGCAGGAATCAGTAACTGTTTAGTTTTCGCCAACCATTGATAAATAGGCGGGATTACCTTCATAAGCTGTTATAGATCCACCAAAAGGATGCAATGGCACATTGGGAACATCTGGAACGTAGAAAAAATCTTTTTCTCTCAGAAAAGAAAAATTTAACGGCGCTGGATTGCTTTTACTACCACTATTTTTATTTTTTACTGCTTCAAGAAATGCGCTTTCTTTTTCCTGATGTACCGTAAAAAATCGATAAAATTCTAATCAGAATTAGCCATGCGGGGTAACTATGGGGGTAACAATAAGCACATGTATCAAAAAACCCTTTAAATACTTTGCTTGTGGCATATTATTAAAGTCCTTTTCTCGTACCACTTGATGGTTTAAAAAGTACAAAAACATAAAAAACCCGCAAGTTATTTAACTTAGCGGGTTTTTTATTGCCCAGCGATTTTAGGCTTAAATCTTTTAAGCATTCTCCACCATACAGTAACATCTGGACAAAAACGCGAATCCCAAATTGACGTATCACATTCTTAATCGTATATTTAATCGCACTATTTATCGGGTGACTAAAATGATTACAGCAAACGATTTAAAAACCAAAGGCATTGCCTGCTTGGAAGAAAACCTAGCCGATCAACCGGAAGCCGTTATTACCGTTCGCGGCAAAGAATCCTTTGTAGTGATGAAGATTGAACACTACCACTACCTGCGCGAAATGGAACTCGAAGCCGCACTCTTCGAGGCGCAACAAGACGTTGCCGCAGGCCGCTTCAGCAAAGATAGCGTGGATCAACATGTCGACGAACTCTTTGCCGAATGAGCTACACGCTAATATTTACCGACAGCTATAAAAAACGCGCTCAACGCTTTGCCAAGCAACATCCGGAACTTAAAGAGCAGTACCGCAAGACCTTGCTATTGCTGGCTCAAAACCCACACCATCCATCACTGCGATTACATGCGCTAAAAGGTAAATTGGCCGAGTTGCATTCGGTATCGATCAATCTCAGTTACCGAATAACCTTGGAAATGATCATTACCGAAAAGGAAATTATTTTAGTGAATGTGGGGAGCCATGATGAGGTTTATCAAGATTGAGTATTTATTATTGCTGATTCCCAAGGCAGCTTGAGAATCAAAGGAACTGAAGGAGAAATAGATGGATTCGTCCTTAAAACAAAGAATAAGAAATCAGATATTTAAGTTTGAAGTAAGCACTACTTCTGTTCGGGATAAGGATTCACCATTCACCCTTGATTTTGAAAAGGGCAGATACAGGCAAGATGAACTTGTTGGGCTCATAAGAGATGCTGTCCCATATTTTGCTTTAACACAAAACGAAATAGATACAATTGATAAGTCAGAATGGAATAGGCAGAGCTTCACTAGAATTTCAGATGCCAATCGTCAATCTAAAGGTGATTACGGCGAACTTTTGCTTTTTCTTATACTTAGCATTTTCTATGACATACCAAAATTTGTAACAAAAGCAAGACTTCGTTCCACAACTCGAGAACAGATAAAAGGGTTTGATTGTGCACATTTCTCTATCAACGATCAGAAAGTCACATTATGGCTGGGTGAGGCTAAATTTCACCAAAATATTTCCGGCGCCATTAGTAAGGCTCTTGAATCTTTAAATGAACATTTAAATGATTCTGAACGGATAAAATCCGAACTTAGACTGCTTGGTGGTGAAATAGAAATTAATAGATCCCTTGAAGCTGATAAGTTCTCACTCTTAAAGGAATATGTGTCAGGTGGTAAATCGTTAGATAAGGTCGAGATTTGTGTGCCTGTGTTAATTACTTATGATAGCTCTTGCGTTAAAAAGTTTTGTGGTAATCCAGATGCAGACATTGAATCGGACAATTTTAAACAAGATTTCGAAAAGGAGATCAATAATGCCTTTACTAGGATTTATGGGAAAAATTGGCCTTCGCTAAACAATATCAAAATTGTTTTTTTTGTTATCCCATTTCAGTCAGTATCGGATATTAAAGAAAAAATAGAGCGTGTTGAAAACGCAATGAAATTCTGAGATAAGGATCATCGTGCAACCTTTTATTAAACAAACGCTATCGAATATTAAAGATAACCAAACCATTGATTCAAACTCATTTGAGAAATTGCTAATTAATACCTATAGGCTATTGGACTCAAAAGATAGTATTGATTACAACCTATGCTTATCGGTTATCTGTCATGTCGCTAATATCAATCATAAAGATAATATGGTTCAACAGCTTCTATATGATTGCATAATTAAATCCAGGGTATTTCTATACAACAATTTGTTAATAGAAAGAAACGCAAATTTTCAACCCTTAATTTCAGCCCAAGACGTATTGCTGCAAAGCTTTTACACTAGCAATAAAACCAATACTATTCTAACAAGGCCGCAAAAAGAAATATTTAATGCGTTCCAGGCACATCGACGGCTTGTGGTAAGCGCGCCAACTTCATTTGGAAAAACTCGAATAATTCGGGAGATAATTTCACACAATCACTATAAAAATATTGTGCTCATAATGCCTACAGTTTCTCTTCTGTCTGAACAATATCAAGACATTAAGAAAAACATAGAGGGCTATACATTATCAAAATCATCAAAAGTAAAAATAGACGTAGATAGAAAATATATTTTAATTCTTACACCTGAAAGAATAAGCGCATTTTTAGAAGAACATCCTGACTTTAAGATAGATTTTTTTGTCATGGATGAAATATATAAAATTGATTTCAAACTTGATGACGGACGATTTAGGGTTTTTTCAGATATTCTCTATAGGTTAGCTAAAACGACAGCGGATTATTATTTAATTGGCCCTTATATTTCAGATTTTAGTCAAAAATTTAGAGATAATTTTTCTGTTAAATTCGTAAAGTACGATGTTGAAATAGTTCAAAAAGACTTTTATTCACTTGATAATATTAAAAATAAAGGGTCACATAACATTGAACAAGGAAAAGTAAAAATTATTGGTGATAAATTTATAAATCTTCTACGAATAGTTTCACAAGAGTCAATCGATGGGAAATTCCTTATTTACCGTTATCAAAAAAGGTATGTAGAAGAAACCGCAAAAAAGTTTTTAGAAACCTGGCCTGTCAAGCCACATAATGATCAACTGGTTGAATATTTATCGAATACAGTATCAGCAGATTGGGATTTAATTTCTTGTATCAAAAGGGGGGTTGCTTTTCATCATGGGGCAATGCCAAGACATATCCAAGACCTAATCGTTGATGAATTTAACGACAGTAGCAAAAATGGCATAGATTATTTGTTCTGTACTACATCTCTGACAGAAGGTATCAATTCAGCTGCAAAAAATGTTGTTATTTATGATAAGAAAATAGGAACAGGGGAATTACTTAAATCACTTGATAGGAAAAATATTGAAGGTCGTGCAGGAAGATTCATGCGGCACTTTATTGGTAGGGTTTTTTATTTAGAAGCACCAGAAGATGTTGAAGGTGACACTACTGTCGGAATTGAATATTTAGATTCCCCTAATCCTTCAATTGAGACATTAATTCAACTTGAAGACAGCGATTTGTCAGAAACAACTCGGAAAATAAAAGAAAATCTGTATTCATCCCTTGAAATGAACGGTATTCCTGAATCAATTGTAAGAAATAATAAATTTGTTAATGTAGATGGGCAAATTCAATTAATAAACTATTTACGAAAATCCAATAACTTGGATAAATTTTATTTTGAAAGCTCGCTCCCAAACTTAGAGACTTCTCGTGAAATACTTTCAAAAATATATGAATTTCTGTTTACCGACCATGACAAGGGAAAGAATTTTGATAACGAAGTTGGAAAATCCATACTGATACAATTAACGAACTATTATATCTACCATACCCCACCATTCAAACAACTACTAATTTCAGACACAGTAACTAGAGCAAGGGAAAGCATTAATTCTAGAATAAGATATGTTTTTGATCTTACATCCAAATATTTTGAGTTCGTATGGCCTAAGTATCTAAAATCATTTGAAAACATATACAATTTTGTTGCAACAGAAAAACACCAACAAAATATTAATCTCGATATGTTAGTTGCCCGTCTTGAATATGGTACGACAGCACCACATGAAATAATCCTTAGAGATTCTGGTTTACCTAATGAAGTTATAGGAAAAATATCTGATTATTTCCGAGGATGCGAAAATTTTGAAGATGTTCAAAGAATAAAAATTGAAAAATCAGCTGATATTAGAAAAAAAATTCACAGTATTGAACAAAAAATATTAGATAAATATATATAACGTTGTAAGGCGAAAACAGGTCTAGCCGTATTGAGCGTGTTATAGCAATCAAGTTTAACTTTACGTTAGAGCCCGCGTAGGTACGATTAGCGTAGCGTAATCGTACGCAAGTCTTGACGGCAATATTCCTCCGATTACGCTATCGCTAATCGGAACTACTCCGCTACGCGTGTTTGAAGCTTTCCAGTACGCGTTTTAAAGACTCAATCGGAATTGCTGTAGGTCATGTCTGTCAAGGCTTTCAGCGAGTGGTGAAGATTTGAATATTTGCAACGCGCCATTAAGACTTCCAGGCGCACGTATGGAGGTTTCTAACGTGCGTTTGAAGCTTAAAAACTCACCAAGGCGACACAGAAAATCACGCTGCAATCTCAATAACAAAGTGATCAGCCCACGTAGATGAGATTTACGTAATATGAGCTTATACAAGTTGTGATGGCAATATTCCTCCAATTACTATTATTGCTAATCGGAGTTACTCTGCGGGCGAATGACTGGCATGCTGTTCGTAATCCAAAATTTAATCGATTTACCTGAAATGTTGAGTTAGCTATCGCTAACAACAACCTACATTGCCTGCCCTTACAATAAGCATCCATTATCGCCATATAGCGCATTGTGCAGTAATATCTTGCCGATGCTGCGACGCGCCACGGCAAGTGCCTATTGCGTCGAAGCATAAATCCCAAGTGCCATTTCGTTTACCGGCACCATTCCCAACTTTTAAGGAGATTTTATGTTCAAACACGCGATATTGATGGCTGCGGTCATCGCCGGTATGTCTTCGGCTTATGCCGAAACCCCTACCACCGTCACTGGTCTTAAAAACCCGGAATCTGCGCTGACCGGTCCGGATGGCCGAGTCTACGTTTCCGAGATCGGCGAATTCGACAAGGATGGTGATGGCAAGATTACCGTTATCGATAAGGACGGCAAGGCTCAGGATTTTGTTAGCGGCCTGGATGATCCCAAGGGCTTGGCTGTATCCGGTAAGCATATTTTTGTTACCGACAAAAAACGTGTGCTCAAGGTAGATAAAGATGGCAAATGGACTGTGTTTGCCGCTGCTGAGGCCTTTCCTATCGCTCCGCAATTTCTGAACGATCTTGAAGCTGACGCACAGGGCAATATTTACGTTTCCGACAGCGGCGATACAAAAGGCAAGGGCGGTGCGGTCTATCGTATCGATAAAAACGGTAAGGTTGCGTTGATCACCAACAGCGACAAGGACGCGCAGATACAAAGTCCTAACGGTTTGCTGACTGACGGAAAGGGTTCGTTGCTGGAGCTGGATTTGGTTTCCGGCACTCTGTATCGCATCAAGGTTAAAACTGGCAAGCTTGAAAAGGTTGCTGAAGGTTTTGGCGGCGGTGACGGGGTTGTGCGCGGTACCAAAGGCGTGCTTTATACAAGTGATTGGAAGAATGGCAGTGTGTTTTCTGTCAGCAAGAAGGGTGAGGTCAAACTGCTTAAGAATGGTTTCAAGTCGGCGGCCGACATCGGTTTGAGCCATGACGGCAAGTTTATTCTGGTGCCGGATATGCAAGCGGGTGAGCTGGTGTGGCTGCCTGTTAATTAACTGTCTAAATTCTTAACCCAACATTACAGGCGCCTGTAATGTTGGGTTAGCTAAAGCAACTTACGTTATAGGTCTGCAACAAATTGTTATTCTCCAGCTAATATCCCCGTCTCCAACTTTCAATCAAAAAATTCAAAACTCATTTGCCCGCCTAAGTGCGGTTTTCTGAATAAATCTGTACGTAGCGAGGGTAATGACTGATCCATCTGCAGGCGTTTAGATATTAATCGAAAGCGTTGGCCGATCAGATCGGCATAGCTTCCGGTGCCGGACATGCGTTGATGAAATGCTGGATCGTAAGATTTACCGCCGCGGCTTTGCTGGATTAAGTTCATCACATGATCGGCTTTCAGCGGGTAATTGTGCTGTAGCCATTCTTCGAACAAGTCCGCGACTTCCAACGGCAGGCGCAGCAGGATATGTTCAGCGCTGGCCGCCCCTGCGGCATGGGCGGCTTTGACGATATTTTCCATTTCGTGATCGTTCAACGCCGGAATGACGGGCGCGACCATCACGCCCACCGGAATACCTGCTGCGTGCAATTT
>Ga0208508_1000299_pt1 | contig 13443 bp, 14 predicted proteins | sample LakWasMeta1_LOW4_2_FD_183853 | JGI IMG/M metagenome (GOLD analysis project Ga0208508, IMG submission 183853) | Freshwater sediment methanotrophic microbial communities from Lake Washington under simulated oxygen tension - Sediment Metagenome... | ecosystem: Environmental > Aquatic > Freshwater >...
TTTTATGGAAAAAGCCGCGCATTTTCAGGCAATTTGAGTTTTTAAATATAATTAAAAGAGTTTATATGGCAATTTTAGATATTCTTAATTATCCAGACCCCCGCTTACACACTGTAGCGAAGCCTGTTAAAGAGGTGGATGCAGCGCTGCGGCGCCTGATCAGCGATATGGCTGAAACCATGTATCATGCGCCTGGCATAGGTCTTGCGGCAACGCAGGTTAATCAGCACATACAGCTGCTGATTATCGACACCAGCGAAACCAAAGACCAGTTGCAGGTGTTCATCAACCCCAGAATTCTCGAAAAAGATGGTGAGCAGGTGTATGAAGAAGGCTGCCTGTCTGTGCCTGGCGTTTATGAAAGTGTGACGCGCGCGGAAAAAATCGTGGTTGAGGCGCTGAACGAGAAGGGTGAAACATTCAGGCTTGAAGCGCACGGCTTGTTAAGCGTGTGCATACAGCATGAAATGGATCATCTGCTAGGTAAAGTGTTTGTAGAGTATTTGTCTCCGCTTAAGCGCAACCGCATCAAGAATAAAATGCTGAAGCAAAGCCGCAATCGCCCAATGTAAGCCAAGAGGCACTTCTGAAAATACACATTTGAGACGCACATACTCTACGGACATACGCCTTACCGGGTAGTGCTGCATGCCAAACGATGTATTTATAGCAGTGCCTTATCAAAATTAGGATAAAAAATTGAAAATCATTTTTGCAGGTACGCCTGATTTTGCGGTGCCTGCCCTGGCCGCATTGATTCAGGCCGGACATGAAATCGTCATGGTGTTAACACAGCCGGATCGCCCCGCCGGGCGTGGCATGAAGCTGAAAGCAAGCCCGGTGAAAGTGCTGGCAGAGCAACATGGCCTGCCGGTGTTCCAGCCCGAAAGTCTGAAGCCGGCAGAGGTGCAGGCGCAGATAGCCGCAGTAGGTGCAGATGTTATGATTGTTGCCGCTTATGGATTGATTATTCCTACTACTGTACTCAATATGCCGGCACATGGCTGCTATAACATCCATGCTTCTTTGCTGCCGCGTTGGCGTGGTGCGGCTCCTATCCACCGCTCGATACTGGCAGGCGATACTGAAACCGGCGTCACCATTATGGAAGTGGTGCCGGCTTTGGATGCCGGAGCGATGGTGAGTAAGGGCACAGTGCCTATCACAGGCTCTGACACCACACAGAGCTTGCATGACGAGTTATCGCGCACCGGTGCCGATTTGATGGTGCAGGCGATGGCAGAGCTGGCCATGAATGGTGTGCTGCCTAGCACGCCACAGGATGAAAGCCTGGTGACCTATGCGCACAAGCTTGAAAAAGCAGAGGCAGCAATCGACTGGCATAAAAGTGCGGCAGAGATATCACGCCAGATACGTGCGTTTAATCCGTTTCCGGTGGCGCAAAGCAAGCTTAAGGGGGAAGTCTGCCGAATCTGGATGGCCACCGAGCAGGCCGGCGCTTCAAGTCCCGCTAATGCTGTGCCGGGCACGGTGCTTGATGTGCATGACGGCATTACCGTGGCTTGTGGCCAAGGCTGCATTAACATTACAGAGCTGCAGGCTCCGGGCGGCAAGCGCCTGCATGCAGCAGTTTTTGTGCAGGGGCATCACTTGAAGGCGGGCGATATTTTCACCGCTGACTGATACTTTGCCGGCGGGTGTTTCTTGCGCTGGCCTATTCAATTGCAGAGCCGTTACACCTTGAATTTTAACGGCAAGTCTCCATGTTGAAGTCTATAGATGTATTGCTGATGAGGTCATGAATATGTTTGGAAATTGGCTTAAAACGACTATTTTAATGGCGGCGATAGTCGCCTTGTTTGGTGTGGTGGGTGCTGCGCTTGGCGGTGCCGGTGGCATGATGATTGCACTGCTGATAGCGGCGGTGATGAATGTGTATGCCTACTGGTTCTCAGATAAAGCCGTACTCAAGATGTACGGCGCAGAAGAGGTGACGGCAGATAATGTGCGCTTTCGCAGTTATTATCAGATGGTTAAATCTCTGGCAGAAAATGCCAAGCTGCCGATGCCCAAGGTTTATGTAATCAATGAGTCACAGCCCAACGCGTTTGCCACCGGGCGCAACCCTGAAAATGCAGCGGTCGCTGCAACGCTGGGTATTATGCAGATTCTGAGTGAGCGTGAATTGCGTGGCGTGATGGCGCACGAGCTGGCGCATGTCAAAAACCGCGATACCCTGATTTCAACCATTTCAGCGACTGTCGCCGGTGCAATTGCCTCTATTGCACAATTCGGCATGCTGTTTGGTGCCGGCCACAATGAAAACGGTGAGCGTAATGTGAATCCTGTTATTGGCATACTGGTGATGCTGCTTGCGCCATTGGCGGCATCACTGATTCAGATGGCAATTTCACGTTCACGCGAATTTGAGGCAGACCGTGGCGGTGCTGAAATCAGCGGTGACCCCAAGGCTCTGGCAAGCGCTTTGGAGAAAATTCATAATTATGCGCATCAGATTCCCAACGAGACTGCAGAAGCACACCCTGAAACCGGGCAGATGATGATTATCAACCCTTTGGCCGGGCGCTCGTTTGATAGCCTGTTCAGCACGCACCCAAGAACAGAAGAGCGGATTGCCAAATTAATGGAGTTATCGGTTTTATATTAATGGCTGCTTGGGCGGTATGATGAGCAACCGTGAAAATCAATGGCCCCCTGAATCGCTTCAGGGAGCCTTTTTTTACATCAGGTGCTACGGCTGTTAATCCCTGCCGTGACCTCTGCCGTGGCCGTTACCATGGTCGTTGCCTCTGCCACGGTCATCCCAGCGGTCATTGTCATGGCGGCGATCTTCCCTGTTATTACGGCCATCATTGCCACGGTGCTCATAATAGTCGTTATGGTACCCATCTCTGTGGCGTTCACGGTACATCGGTGCATATTCACGTTCATACCAGCTATCCTGTACAAAATAGACCGGGCGATCGCATGCATCATAGCGGCCGCAGTAGCGGCCCCAGTTCTTGGCATGGCCAGGAGGTACGCGCAGGTAGAGCGGCTCATAGAAATCTGCATGGCGATGTATGATGATCGGTCTTTCATAGATCAGGCGGGGCCGTGGGTAAGGGTAATCACCGATATCAATGCGGCCATAAAAACCGGGCTGGCCGACGCTGATTGAAACGCCGACATCAGCCGCTAAGGCTGACGTTGCAGCACTGAGTAAAAAGCCTGAAATCAGAAAACGTTTTATAAAGCGCATGGTATTCATAAACAACTCCTTTGTTGGAAACATTTATACAACGTTTCAAAACTGAGATGCGATGACAATGCAGTTACAGCTTACCCCTATTGTGCCCGTTATCAAGTAAAATCAGGCTTTCAGTATTCATAGTTAGAAACCATCTTGTATATTTCCCAACAAATCGCAGCCAATGCTGTGAATCAGGTGCTGTCAGGGCGTAACCTGACTTCAGCGTTACCTGCAGCACTGGCTCTGTTCCCTGCAGCTACACCCCAGCAGCGTGGCGCTGCAGCTGACTTGAGTTATGGCACTTTGCGATTCTACGGTGAAGCCAATGCCTACCTGACCAGCCTGCTGGAAAAATCACTGCCGGATGACCGCATCTATACATTGCTACTGGTGGCTATTTACCAGCTGATGCATGATAAAGCCGATACATTTACCGTAGTGAACCAGGCTGTGCATGCAGTCAGCCAGTTGAGAAAGCCTGCACCTAAACCCTGGGCCAAGGGCCTGGTGAACGCAATATTGCGTAACTTTCTGCGACAAAGAGACCAGATTGCAGCCAAGCTGGCTGCGAGTGAAGTGGTGAGCTATTCATATCCGCAATGGTGGATCAGCAAACTCAAAGCGCAATATCCGGAGCACTGGCAATCCATGCTCAATACCGGTAACCAGCATCCGCCAATGACGCTACGCGTCAACACGCAAAAAGTCAGTGTGGAAGATTATCTGCAGCTGCTGGCACGCCAGGAGATTGAAGCCAGCCACATCGGCGGCCAGGCAGTAGTGCTTGCTAGGCCGGTTGCAGTAGAAAAAGTACCTGGATTCAGCGATGGCGTGGTTTCCGTGCAGGATTTCGGTGCGCAATTAGCGGCACCTTTGCTGGATGTTCAGGCCGGTATGCGCGTACTTGATGCGTGCTGTGCTCCCGGTGGTAAAACAGGCCATATCCTGGAGCTGGCACAGGTCAAGCTCACTGCAATGGATAGTGATGCGGCGCGTCTGCAGCGGGTGCAGGAAAATCTGAGCCGGTTAAAGCTGGATGCCAGGCTGATTGCTGGTGATGCCGCATCTGCCGATTGGCATGATGGAGAGCTGTTTGATAGAATTCTTGCTGATGTACCATGCACCGCTTCAGGAATCGTGCGCAGGCATGTGGATATCAAATGGCTGCGGCGAGAGTCTGATATTGCCTCTTTTGCGGCACAGCAGGCTAAAATCCTGCCTAACCTGTGGCAATTGCTGGTAAAAGGCGGTAAATTGCTTTATGTGACATGTTCCGTTTTTAGCGAAGAGAATCAGGCGCAAGTGGATAAATTCTTATTACAACATCCTGACGCAAAGCAATTGCCATTGCCCCCCGATTTATTACCACAAAGTATTACCGAGCTGCATGGGCAGCTTGTTCCATCAACCGCACATGACGGCTTCTTTTATGCACTTCTGCAAAAAAATTAAACAGCTGTTCTGTGCCTTATGCCTGCTGCTGACGGCTGGGACTGCATTGGCGGGCGGCAATAGCCTGCATATCAGAAGTGCGAACCTGATTACTTTTGAAGATGATGTGCTATTGAACGCTGATGCTGAAATCAATTTCAGCACAGAGATGGAGAAGGCGATTTATAAAGGATTTACCTTTAATTTCCTGATTGAGTTTCAGCTGGTATCGCCCCGCCAGTACTGGTTTGATGATGAAGTGGCAACTACCGTGCAGCAGGTAAGCCTGAGCTACCATGCACTAACACGCCAGTTTATCGTTGCCCGCAATGACCAGCAGCGGGCATATGCCACGCTGGATGAGGCGATAGAAGATTTATCGGTAATTCAGGATATGAAAGTGTTCCGGAAGTCGGATGTGGAAAAAGGTGAGCCGTATCAAGCAGTACTATTGATGCGGCTGGACCATAAAAAACTGCCGAAAGCATTGCAGGTTGAAGGCTGGACTTCTAATGACTGGAAGCTCACATCGCAGCGTTATGAGTGGGTGCCCAATATATTCAAATGAAATACATTGTTTACATTAGCGCGCTGTTAGGCACGATACTGCTGTACTTGCTTTCGAACGCAAGTGCGAACACAGCAGCATCTGGCGAGTACTACACTTTGCTGGTTACCCTGAACATCGCGCTGGCAGTGATGCTGGTGGTACTGATTGGCGTTCAGCTTTTCAGCCTGTACCGCAATATTCGTGAACGCGTGATGGGTAGCCGCTTTACCTTGCGTCTCTTGGGGTCGTTCGCCCTGATGGCGGTCATTCCGGGGCTCATTGTGTATGTGGTGTCGGTGAATTTCCTGACGCGTTCCATCGAATCGTGGTTTAACGTCAAGGTCGAATCAGCGCTCGAAGGCGGCCTGAATCTGGGGCGTACCGCGCTGGATATCATGCTGGCCGATGTGAAGGAAAAAGGCGAGAGCATGGCCACCAGCCTGGCTTTCCAGCCGGCGAATACGCATTTTACAATGCTCAACGACCTGCGCGAGAAAACCGGGATTCAGGATGCAACCCTGTTGACCCCGCAGGGCAGGATATTAGCGGTATCAAGCAGCGACTCAAGCAGTTTTCTGCCTGAATTGCCTACAGTGTCGCAGCTCAGGCAGGCACGCCAGCATATCTATGGCAATATCGAGCCGATCAGCGGCAAGGGTCTGTATCTGCGGGTACTGGTTCCGGTCAGCGTGCAGGATATCGCAGGTGAAACGCGCATCCTGCAATTGCTGCAGCCTGTGCCCAAGCCGCTGGCAACGACGGCAGAAGCGGTACAGGATGTGTATCAGGATTACCAGCAGCTGTCATACAGCCGTACCGCATTGCGCGAGGTATTTGCGCTGACCCTGACCCTGGTGATGATGCTGGCGATGTTCACGGCGGTTGCCGCTGCATTTGTGCTAAGCCGCAGGCTCTCTGCCCCGCTGACGGTGCTCACCGAAGGCACGCGGGCGATTGCTAGCGGTGATTACAGCATTATTCTGCCTGCGCATGGCAAGGATGAGCTGGGCGTGCTGGTGCAGTCGTTCAATAGCATGACGCAGCAGCTGGGTGATGCCAGAAAAGCGGCTGACAGGAACCGTGCCCGCGTTGAAGCTGCGCGCGGCTACCTGGAAACCATTCTGGCTCACTTGTCATCCGGGGTGCTGGCGCTTAATGAGCGTGGTGAATTGCGCACTTTTAATGAAGCCACAGTGAATATTCTGGGCGTGTCGCTTGAAGGCTATGTCGGGTTTACACCCGATAAAATCATTGCCAAGCAGGCGCAGCTGGCTAATTTCTTTCAGGCCATTGCCCTGAATAGCCAGCAGGAGCCAGGCCAGAAGAACGGGCAAAAAGAAGATACGCAGACGCAGGTGGAGCTTGCTACCGCACAGGGTAAGCAAATTATCACACTGCGCGGTACGCGCCTGCCAGATGGCGGTTATGTGGCCGTGTTCGATGATGCCACAGCCATGGTGCAGGCACAGCGTGATGCTGCATGGGGTGAAGTGGCGCGTCGGCTGGCTCATGAAATCAAGAACCCGCTCACGCCTATCCAGCTCTCTGCAGAGCGTATGGCGCACAAGCTGCACGACAAGCTGGACGCTGCCGATGCGAAGATACTGGAACGGTCGACTGAGACCATTGTGAACCAGGTGGATGCGCTCAAGAAAATGGTGAACGAGTTCAGCGAGTATGCACGCTCACCGGCGCCGCGTATGGACAAGCTGGATCTGAACATGCTGATACGTGAAGTGATGTCGCTTTATGATTTGCCTAAAATCAGGATGGAACAGGAGCTGACATCCAAGGCGTGTATTATTAAAGGTGACAGCACAATGCTGCGTCAGGTGCTGCATAACCTGCTGCAGAATGCGCAGGATGCTCTGGTCAACAATAAATCCCCGGTGATTTCAGTAAAAACCGATGTTGCTGATAACACCCTGCTGCTGAGCGTGCAGGATAACGGCGGCGGCTTTGCGGCAGAGATGATGCCGCATATTTTTGAGCCTTATGTGACGACCAAAGCACACGGTACCGGCCTGGGGCTGGCGATAGTGAAAAAAATCATCGAAGAGCATAAAGGCAGTATTAGAATCGAGAACGTTAGCAGTGGTGATGAGAAGGCAGTGGGGGCAATGGTCGTTATCAGCATTCCGCTTTTTAATGAAACTACAGAAAATAAATTTAGTTCAACTTAAATTAAACAATAATCGTAGATAATCAAGTATGGCATCAAAACACATATTAGTAGTGGACGACGAAATCGGCATCCGAGAGCTGTTGCGTGATATTTTGCAAGACGAAGGCTACCAGGTAGATCTCGCTGAAAATGCAGCGGCAGCGCGCACCATGCGCCTGCACGAGCGCCCTGATGTCGTTCTGCTCGATATCTGGATGCCGGATTGCGATGGCATCACCTTGCTTAAGGAATGGGCGAATGGCGGCCTGCTGACTATGCCTGTGGTCATGATGTCAGGGCATGGCACCATCGATACCGCAGTCGAGGCGACACGTATCGGCGCCTTTGACTTTCTGGAAAAACCTATCGCATTGCAAAAGCTGTTAAAGACAGTAGCAACAGCACTCAAGCATAGCGAACAGCTGCCAAAAACCAATATGAGCCTGGCTACACTGGGCAAGAGCCAGATTATCGTCGCGCTGAAAGAGCGCCTGGATAAGATTGCAGCAAGTCCTAACCATGGCCCCAGCCCGGTATTGCTGATTGGCCCTAAAGGCTGCGGTGCCGAACTTTGCGCGCGCTTTCTGCAGAATGCCAATACGCCCTGGCTGCAACTCACAGAAACAGACCAGCTTGTCAGCGCGCCGCTCGATATCCTTGAGGGCATCCGTGACGGTGTGCTTTATATCCCGGAGATTGCCGAGCTTGGCAAGACCGAGCAAAAAGGCCTGCTGCTGCTGATTACAAAAGCCGATAAATATAATGTGCGCGTGGTATGCGGCACGTCTGAGAACCTGCCGAAAATGCAGGCAGAAGGCCTGTTTGACCTTAATCTGTTGCAGATTCTGTCAGCGGTTTCGCTGCGCGTGCCGGCTCTGGAAGAGCATAAGGAAGATATTCCGGACCTGGCCATTGCAATTGCCAATATGCAGTTCGAGCTTGCCGGCATTCCTTATTGCGAGTTTGATATTGCGGCCCTGAATGCCTTGCGCAATGCCAGCTGGCCGGGAGATATTGCACAGCTGGATGCAGTGATTCGCAACCTGATCCAGACCAGCCTGGGCGATAAAGTCACCCTGGATGATGTGAATCGGGTGCTGAACCAGTTTGGCGAGGTGGCACCTGCCATCGTGAAATCTGCAAGTGCAGAAAATGATGCGGATTCAGCACCGGCTTTCCTGACTAACCTTGACCAGCCCTTACGTGAAGCACGTGATGAGTTTGAACGCCATTACTTTGCGCACCACATGAAAAGTGTTGCCGGCAATATGAGCAAGCTGGCCGAGATTGCCGGTTTGGAGCGCACGCACCTTTACAGGAAGCTGAAGCAGCTGGATATTAAAATCAAAGGTTAATTCTGGTGATACCTGCATGCTGCCGGCTTATCTGGCGGCATTCTAGATTAAGACCCTGATAGTTTAAGTGTGTATCGCATTAGCGACAAAATAGAATCTCCAGAAATATGAGCAGAGAAAACCCACAGCATTTGAGACAGCTCATTGCGCAGCAGGCAGCCCGTATGATGGCTGAAGACGGCATTTCCGATTTTGCTTATGCCAAGAAGAAAGCCGGGCGGCAGCTGGGTGCCATGGATAACAGCATGCTGCCCTCAAATACCGAGATTGAAGAAGAACTCAAGCTCTACAACGCCCTGTATTTAAGTGAAGAGCAGCCGCAGAACCTGCGTGACTTACGTATCAATGCACTTTTTACCATGCAGCTGCTGGAGCGGTTCAACCCCCACCTGACCGGTACCGTGCTGGATGGCACCGCCGGTTTGCTTGCCGAAACGCATATCCATCTGTTTGCAGACAGCATCAAGGAAGTCGAGATGTTTCTGCTCAATCAGCAGATTCCATTTGATGTGAATGAAAAATCCTATCGCATCATGAATGATGGCAAGCGCGATAAAAAAGGTGATAGCCGCAAAACGGTGCCTGTATTCACCCTGGAAACCGATAAAGGTTTAATCAAACTCAGCGTGTTCGAGGTGGATGACATCCGGGTGGCGACAAAGCGCGCTGCCGATGGCAGCAGCGCAGACAGATTGAATGTTGAAGGTGTAAAAGCGCTGTTGGCGCAGGCCTGAATCAATGCTTGCCATGCACGCTGCACGGCAGGGTCATATCCTGATTCGTTCAGTCAGCTTTCAGCCAGCGCGCAACGTCCATTGCAAAGTAAGTCAGAATGCCATCTGCGCCGGCGCGTTTGAATGCGAGCAGGCTTTCCATTACGCATGATTTTTCATCCAGCCAGCCGTTCTGTGCGGCAGCTTTCAGCATGGCGTATTCACCGCTGACCTGGTAGGCGTAAGTCGGCACGCCGAACTCATCTTTCACGCGGCGTACAATGTCCAGATACGGCATGCCAGGTTTCACCATGACCATGTCTGCTCCTTCAGAAATATCAAGCGCCACTTCCTGCATGGCTTCATCGCTGTTTGCAGGGTCCATCTGGTAGGTGTATTTATTGCCTTTGCCCAGGTTGCCGGCAGAGCCCACCGCATCACGGAAAGGGCCGTAGAATGCGGATGCATATTTGGCTGAGTAAGCCAGAATCCTGGTGTGGATGTTGCGGGTGCTTTCCAGCGCCTCACGAATCTGGCCTACGCGGCCATCCATCATGTCGCTCGGTGCGACGATGTCGGCACCGGCATTGGCATGCGAGATTGCCTGCTTCACCAGCACTTCTATCGTCTCATCGTTCAGCACATAGCCGGAATCATCAATCAGGCCATCCTGGCCGTGCGTGGTGTAAGGGTCCAGCGCCACATCAGTAATCACGCCAAGCTGCGGAAAGGCTGCTTTAAGTGCGGCGACGGTGCGCTGCACGAGGCCATTCGGGTTGTAGGCTTCTGCCGCATCCAGGCTCTTGAATTGGCTATCGACCACCGGAAATAAAGCGATTGCCGGGATTCCCAGCGCTACACACTCGGCAGCTGTTTTCAGCAGTATGTCGATGCTCTGGCGTTTCACACCGGGCATGGAGGCTACTTCTTCGGTGCGGTTTTCGCCTTCGAGCACAAATACCGGGTAAATCAGGTCGTTGCTGGAGAGTACGTTTTCACGCATCAGGCGGCGTGAGAATTCGTCTTTGCGCATGCGGCGCGGGCGGGCATATGGGTAGCTCATAATCGATTCCTTGTAATGTTGGTTGCCGTCACTCAGGCAAATACTTTCGCCAGTTCGGCACCTGGCTCGGGCTGGCGCATGAAGGCCTCGCCGACCAGGAATGTATGCACGTTGTTCTTACGCATCAGGGCTACGTCATCTGCAGTGAAGATGCCGGACTCGGTCACGATAATCTTGTTTTCCGGGATGCGTGACAGCAGGCCTAGCGTGGTGTCCAGCGTTACTTCAAATGTGCGCAGGTTGCGATTGTTAATGCCCAGCAGAGGTGTTTCAAGCTGCAGTGCAAGGTCCAGCTCTTCACCGTTATGCACTTCTACCAGCACCGCCATGCCCAGGCCATGTGCGATTTTTTCCAGTTCACGCATGGTGGCTAAATCCAGCGCTGCCGCAATCAGTAAAATACAGTCGGCACCCATCGCACGTGCTTCATACACCTGGTATGGGTCTATCATGAAATCCTTGCGCAGCACTGGCAGGCTGCATGCAGCACGTGCCTGTTTCAGGTATTCAGGCGAACCTTGGAAATACTCAGTGTCAGTGAGCACTGACAAACAAGCAGCGCCGCCTTGCTCATAGCTTCTGGCAATGTCAGCCGGCCTGAAATCTTCGCGGATAATGCCCTTGGAAGGGCTGGCTTTCTTAATCTCGGCAATTACAGCCGGCCTGTTATTGGCGATTTTGCTGCGAATGCTGCCGGCAAAGTCACGCACTGCTACTGCCGTCGCCGCTTCAGCCTGGATGGTCGCCAGCGGTTTCTGCGCTTTTGCTGCTGCAACTTCAATGACTTTAGTTGCAATGATTTTATTGAGTATGTCTGACATGTTGATGGTTCACTATTTTAAGAGTATTAAATTATCAGGGGCTACTGGTATTTTTTGCCATTAAGCATAATCCAGCCTGCTACGTGGTCGCCGCGCGGGGCGCTGTGTGTCCAGTGCACAATGCCGCCCTTGGGGTTGTATACATATTCGCCGTAGAAGCTGATTTCGTCGCCAACCTGCAATGGCACCCGGGGTGCCAGGTCAATATTGTGCGCAAACAGCAGTGTTTGCCGTGCGTTGATCTTAACCAGAAATTTCTGGTGGTGCTGGCCCTTGCTGTCATCCTTCAGAAGCTTGACTACACGGCCCCGGCCGCCTACCTGTACATCGCTTTTCCTGGCCTCGAATGCCTGCTCAATGACGCCGTTGTCGATTTCTACAACTGACTCTACCGCTGCTGCGTGCCTTTGCACCCCTGCGGTATCAGGTGTTTGGTTGCAAGCGCCAAGTACCAGCGCCAGCAGCAGCGCGAAAAGCAATTTTTTATAGCTGCTCATCATGCGCTGGTCGCATTAATCAGCTGCTGCAGTTTGTGCATGGCTTTGCCGCTATCTAGCATATCGGCAGCAGTGGCAATGCCTGCATGTAGTGTCGGCGCCAGGTCGGCTACATAGATTGCGGCACCGGCATTTAGCAGCACGATGTCGCGGGCAGGGCCGGTCTTGCCGGACAGTACATCCAGAATCATCGTTTTGGATTGCTGGGCATCGCTCACTTTGATGTTAGCCAGTTCATGCAGTTTAAGGCCGAAATGTTCCGGGTTGATGACGTACTCATGCACGGTGCCGTGTTTCAGTTCTGCAACATAGGTGTCGCCGGTGAATGAAATTTCATCCATGCCATCGGCACCGCAGACCACCATGACATGCTCGCTGCCCAGCTGCTTGAGCACATAGGCCAGCTTGCCGGTGAGTTCGGCAGAGAACACGCCCATGAGCTGGTTTTTTGCGTGTGCCGGGTTGGTCAGTGGGCCCAGCAGGTTGAACATGGTGCGCACGCCAAGCTCGCGGCGCACTGCAGCGGAGTGCTTCATTGCGCTGTGGTGGTTGGGGGCGAACATGAAACCCAGGCCTATGGTGCTGATGCAGTCTGATACCTGCTGCGGCGTTTGGTTGACGTTCACGCCTAAAGATTCAAGCACGTCGGCACTGCCGCACACGGAAGATACCGAGCGGCCGCCATGTTTGGCGACTTTGGCACCGGCCGCCGCCGCTACGAAGGCGCTGGCGGTAGACACGTTGAAAGTCTGTATGCCATCGCCGCCGGTACCGCAGGTGTCAATCAAGTGAGCGCTGTCCTGCACGCTGACCTTGCTTGAAAGTTCACGCATGACACTGGCTGCAGCGGCAATCTCATCAACGGTTTCACCCTTGATGCGCAGCGCAACCAGCAGGCCCGAGATCTGCACGGGGCTAAGCTCGCCTGACATGACCTGGTGCATGATGCCCTGCATGGCTTCAAAACTCAGGTTCTGGCCGTTAATCAGCTGATTCAGGATTTGCGAATAATTCACTTTGGCTGCATCTTTCAAAAATCAATTGGCTTTCAAGAAATTATTCAGCAGCTCGTGGCCGTATTCTGTGAGGATAGATTCAGGATGAAACTGGACGCCTTCTACCGCCAGAGTCTTGTGGCGTACGCCCATGATCTCGCCATCTTCGGTCCATGCGGTGATTTCCAGGCACTCGGGGAGTGTTTCTTTTTCTATCACCAGTGAGTGGTAGCGTGTTGCAGTGTATGGGTTGGGCAGGCCTTTGAACACGCCTACGTCCTTGTGGTAAATCAAGGATGTCTTGCCGTGCATCAGCTGTTTTGCATGAATGATGTTGCCGCCAAATGCCTGACCTATGCTTTGATGCCCTAAACACACGCCCAGCAGGGGAATCTTGCCGGCGAATTCTTTAATCAGCGGTACGCTGATGCCGGCTTCATTAGGCGTGCATGGGCCCGGTGAAATGACGATATGGTCGGGCTTGAGCTCGGCCACCTTGGCAAGGTCGATTTCATCATTACGATACACCAGCACATCCTGGCCTAGCTCGCCCAGATACTGCACCAGGTTGTAGGTGAACGAGTCGTAGTTATCAATCATTAACAGCATGTCGCATCCTAATCTAATTCGGCTTTTCAAA
>Ga0208508_1000302_pt1 | contig 13431 bp, 10 predicted proteins | sample LakWasMeta1_LOW4_2_FD_183853 | JGI IMG/M metagenome (GOLD analysis project Ga0208508, IMG submission 183853) | Freshwater sediment methanotrophic microbial communities from Lake Washington under simulated oxygen tension - Sediment Metagenome... | ecosystem: Environmental > Aquatic > Freshwater >...
TCAGATGCTAACAGCATAGCCATTATATTATTTGCATAAGCCCGCAAATAATTAAGTGCCGCAGAGTGATAACATCCAACCGTTTATCTGAAAGTTAACGTTTAATGCAACCGCTACACAAAGTATATAGACTCTTGCTGGATAATTCAGAACGCCTGATGGCGCTGATGATTTTATCACTGCATGCCGCTCTGGTTTTAGGCAATGCAAGTCCGTTCTACAGTGCCCTGCTTTTATGCCATTACGGTTTCTTTCTGCTATGGCAACCGCTGATGCAGCAAAGCCATAGCCTTTCATGGCAGCTGACATTCATCATTACGGCCATTGCTGCCGGCGGTTATATGCTATCTACGAACTTATGGTTCGTTGCATTCTGGGTTGCCGGTTTATTTGCACTCATCGGCGGCCGCGTGCTTTCAAACGAAACAAAACACTGGCGCCTGCCTAACATTCTGACTGCTTCTTATTTACTGGCGATTCTCCTGCTGTGGATCGTTCCCAAACTAGTCAACGCCAACAGTGACCTGGCGGCAGCGGAATTTATTTTCATTTACCTTCTGCCAGCATTGCCACTTGCGGTTTTATTTTTATCGGCAAAAAACACTGCTTCTGTAAAAGCACAAAATATCGACTTCTTTTACACCTTATTGATTTTCCTGCTCTCTGTTATCGTCATATTAGGCAGCTTTGCAATTGGCGTGATCTGGCAAATCCATTACATTCAGCTGCTGATTTTTGTGGTACTCGGGCTTGCTGCAACCTTGGTAGCTATTAGCTGGTTATGGAATCCCAGCGCTACATTTTCCGGGCTGGAACTGCTGATGTCACGCTACCTGCTTAGCATTGGCCTGCCATTTGAGCAGTGGATAAGGAATATTGCCATTTATGCTGAACATGAATCCTCAGCGGATGGTTTTCTGGTGGTTGCCATGAAAGAACTGCTTGAACTCAACTGGGTAAGCGGACTGCTGTGGAAAAACGATAATTTCACACAGCACTATGGCGAGCCTACGCAGTATGTTTCTACATATAACTTCCATCAATTGCATTTAACCATTTATTCACGCTGGCAATTTACGCCAGCCATGTATCTGCATGTTCAACTGCTGACCCAAATCATGGGTGAGTTTTATGTTGCAAAACTTCGCGAAGAAACCATCAGCAAAAATACCTACATGCAGACACTATATGAAACAGGCTCGCGCCTGACCCACGATATTAAAAATATATTGCAATCGCTTGGCACTTTATCTGCCGCTGTTGAAGAGAATCATGACGCTGATAATGACGCAAAATTAATCGACCTCATCAGAAAGCAGCTGCCAAGACTCAGCCAGCGGCTGGCCACCACATTAACCAAGCTGGAACTGCCAAGCGTAGAAAGAAAAAACCAGGAAAAAGTCAGCACCTGGTGGAAAAACTTCAAGCAGCTGAAAGCACACCACAACATACAGTTTGAAGCGCCTGACAACCTGCCAAGAACCGATATTGATACTGATGTACTGGACAGCGTGATTGATAACCTGCTGCAAAATGCCTTGAATAAAGCAAAACAGGAAGGCAATATCAATATCTGCGTAACCTTAATGCCATCTAAACATTTCTGCCTGGAAGTGACAGACACCGGCTCGGCAATACCCCCCGAAATCGCAGCAAAATTATTCAAATCAAATGTAAGCTCCAAAAACGGCCTGGGCGTAGGTTTGTACCATGCGGCACATCAGGCCAGGCAGGCTGGTTATGAATTGAGCTTAACCGACAACGAGAATGGTGAAGTACGTTTCAGGCTGGAAATGATCAGAAAACAAAGCCTGCAGTAGCGCTGGATATAATTAAAGAGCCGACTGGCCCTTTAATTATTGATGAATCTTATTTATCTGTTCTGGCTATTGATTACAGCGTGCCATATGAATGCAGGCCGCTTAAAAACATATTCACACCCAGAAATGCAAAGGTCGTAACGATAAGACCAATCAGGGCCCACCATGCCAGCATCGGCCCACGCAAACCTTTAACCATACGCAGGTGCAGCCATGCCGCGTAATTGAGCCAAACAATCAGCGCCCAGGTTTCTTTCGGGTCCCAGCTCCAGTATCCACCCCAGGCTTCTGCCGCCCACATGGCACCGAGAATGGTGGCAATAGTAAAAAAGGCAAAACCGACAGCAATCGCCTTGTACATCAAATCATCCAGCACATCCAGGCTTGGCAGGCGCGATGTAAGCACACCTTTGCTTGATAACAAGTAAGCACTTGCTACCATCGCAGCCAGTGAGAATGAGCCGTAACCGATAAAGTTAGCGGGCACGTGTATCTTCATCCAGTAGCTTTGCAATGCAGGTACCAGCGGTTGAATGCCGTTTGCCTGGCGGTCAAAGGTGTACCAAAGGATAAACCCTACCGCAGCATTAATCACCAGCAGCACAAAGCCGCCCAGCTGCCTGGTATTCAGCTTCTGCTCATAGTGCAGGTAGAGCAGCGCCGTAATCAGACAGAACAGCACAAACACTTCGTACAGGTTGCTGATAGGAATATGCCCAACGTCCGGCGCGATCAGATAAGACTCGTACCAGCGCACCATCAAGCCTACAAAACCGAATAACACGGCTGACCATGTTAAAGCCGAAGCGACCTTGCCGGTGAAGTCACTGCGTTTATACAGCGCAAACCAGTAAGTCACCATGGCCAGCACAAAGAGCACATTCATCCACATGATTGCAGACTGGCTGGAAATGAGGAATTTCAGTAAAAATTCCTGTGTGGCACGCGCTTGGCTACCGTTGTACAAGCTGATCGAAACCAGGCTGATGACGCCCACCCCCAGAACCAGCTTGCTCAAGGCTTTCCATCGCCAGCCCAGATAACTGGAAAGCGCAGCCGCGCCAAACAAAAACACCGTCTCGTAAATATCCATGTAATGTGCGTATTTATCATACGCAAATATTGCTCCGCCAAACATGATGGCGGCATAAAGCCAGTCTTGCCAGTTAAGACCCTGCAGCAGGGTCTTCTGTTGGTATTCCAGTGAGCTATTATTCATATCTGTTCCTTTAACATCCTTTAGCTAATTACGTTTCTTAGCTGTTCACGGTATAAATTAAACTCTTTTTCAAAATCCAGATTCTTGCGGTTTGATGCCATCGCAAAATGCACTTGCTTAGCATCCGGCTTTATTGTCAGCCAGATACGTCTTTCACGAATATACATCATGGCAAAGATACCCAGCACCAGAAGCACCGAGCCCAGATAAACCCACTTCTGACCAGGCGATTTTGTAAGCTGCAGGCCGCTGGCCTCTTTATGTTCAAACTGCTCCAGCTGCAAATAGTACGGTGTGCCGTAAAAGAACATATCACTGAATGCATTCAAACTATCACGCAGTAATGTCTCGGTATCGGCACTCGCAGCAAGCAAAGGTTTATGATTGGCGGCCAAGCTCATGTTATAAGCCTCATAAGCTGCGACACTGATCATTTTGATATAGGTTCTTGCAACTGTTTCACGCTCTTTTTCCGGCACGCTTTTTTCTATAATCTGCGCCACATGGCTATAACCACCCTGGGCAAATACATTAAGCAATTGCACTACGCTGTCTTTAAACTGCTTTTTGATTGCCGGATCTTTTTTAACATCCAGCGAGTTGGCAGCGATTTTGTCTGCAATTTCAGGGTACTTAGTCGCATCCATCATAGTAGCCCTAAAGCTCATGAAGCCATTCAGGCTGAAATCACTATCAACCGGAATACGCAGATATTTGAAATCATCCGACACCGTTTCGCGCATGCCGGATAAGAAATAGTGCCTGCCATCAATCTGCATCGGCTGCATGTAAGTCACGTATTCAATGGCCTGGCCGCGGTTATCACGCAACTTGTAGGTAATATTGGGGCCTACATTGTGCGGCTTGCCTTTACCGTCTGGCGACATATTAATGATGTTGAACTTACGGAAATCGTTGTACTCAACCTTAAGCGCGCTTTCGCCCTCGCCCAGAACGCCTTTCTGGAAAATTGCGCCATTGAGCGCTTGCGGCTCTGCATTCGGCTTAAACAGATTCCAGACTTTAAAATTCAGCTTGGTGCCACCATCCTGAAAGTCAGACTGGTAAATCGCAATGCCTTTGTAAGTGAGCGGGTGGTTTACGCTGATTGTTTTTGTAATCGGCTCTTTTAAATCCGGGTCGATAATCACGAGATCACTCTCAAATGATTTAGGCTGGCCTGTTGCATAGTGCTCGATACGGAAATCTTTCAACGCCACCCTGAAAGGCAGCTCCTGCACCAGATAGCCGTCACGCACACGCACAAACGCCACATTGTCACTAGTGCCTTCAGGCAAAGTCATATTGGCACGGAAAGATGGATTGCTGATACTCAAACGGCTTACTGCAGGCACTTGAGACTCAGGAATATCCAGCGTTTCGATGCGTTTATAACCCAGCATCTCCTGCACTTTGAATGGCAGATTGCCGTCCAGCAAGCCGCCAAATAAGATAATCACCATTGCCACATGGGTAAAGATATAGCCCCAGCGCTGGTGCGTACCTGCCTTGGCTGCAATCAGCTCGCTGCCATCAGCCTGCGTTCTGAACTTGTACTGAAATCCTTTAGCTGTCAAAAAATGTGTCAGCTGTTTTTTCAGGTCTTCAAGGCCTGAACTGGCGGGGTAGGTTTCCTGATGACTAAAAGCCTTGAGCGACTTTTCAGTAGCGTGCTCTTTGAAAGTACGCCATTCCTTGAGCATAAGCGGACTATTGCGATAGATACAAAGGCTGGTAGAAACCACCAGAAACAAGAGAATCAGCAGAAACCAGCCGCTATGGTAAACGTCATATAGACCAAGATGCTCAAATAGGCCAAACCAGAACTGCCCGAATTTGATGATGTAATTCTCATATGGCTCATTCTGCTTCAACACGGTGCCGACTACCGAGGCGATACCGAGCACACTGAGCAGGCTCACCGCAAAGCGCATTGAACTCAGCAAGTCGAATAAATTTTTAGAAAAAGATAATTTTGGATTCAAAATACAGCACTCTGAAATAGAGAAACGTTAAAGCATAGAGAAAGTTGTTGCGTAAATTAAGACTGCAACCCAATAGATATAGTTGCCAAACTGCTCATTAAAATAAACGGGCCAGACAACAAGCCTGACAAGCAACCGGCAAAAAATAAGGGTAGCGCAGGCTACCCTTACAATCAACACATTAAATTAACGTAAGCCTTGAATATAATCAGCTACCGCTGCCATTTCAACATCTGACATCTTGGCTGATATTGCCATCATCATCGGGGCATTTGCACGTTCACCGGTACGGAATGATTTCAGCTGCGCCAATGTGTAATCAGCATGCTGACCACCCAGACGCGGGAACTGTTTAGGCAAGCCGGCACCGTTAGGGCCATGGCATGCTGCACATGCAGGAACGCTAGTTGCAGTGATACCGCCGCGGTAGATTTTTTCACCCAATGAACCGACACCATTTTTTGTAGCTTGACCCGGGTTTAATTTTTTAGCTGCAAAATATGCTGCCAAGTCTTTCATTTCTTCTTCGCTCAGCATTGAAGCCATGCCAGACATCACTGCATTGGCACGCTTGCCCGACTTGAACTCAGTTAATTGCTTTTCCAGATATTCCGGGTGCTGGCCGGCTAATTTAGGATTCAGCGTAATCACGCTATTGCCGTCTGGCGCATGACATGCTGCACATACTGTATTAACAGTCTGTTCTGCCGTTTTTTTAGCAGGCGCTTCAGCAAGCGCCTCAACAGATACAGTTAACATAAGACCGGATACCAACCAAGCTAAATGACGAAATTGCATTACTGCTCCTAAATCTAAATTATTCAACCAATTAACGCGCTATTTTAGCGAAAAACCAGTATTCGTGATAGCATTTTTCACGATAACAGCAATTCATTCGAATATTCAAAAAAATGCCCTGGCAGATCACATTGCAATCGGGGAAATTAGCCCCATATTGATATTCGAACGAACCCGCCCCACAGAATTGGATTTTTATGCCTTTGTTTCAAAACGCTACATTTTTTATCTCAGCGCACCACTTGCGCGACCTGCCGCCTGCCAGCGGCATTGAAGTTGCATTTGCCGGCCGCTCTAACGCAGGCAAATCCAGCGCGCTCAATACTATGGCCAACCACAACCGGCTTGCATTTGTCAGTAAACAGCCGGGCCGCACGCAGTTAATCAACTTTTTCACGCTGGGCAATGACAGGCACCTGGTTGACTTACCGGGTTATGGCTACGCCAAAGTACCGGAATCCATGCGTGCGCACTGGCAGAACGTACTGGCGCGCTACCTGAGCGAACGTACAAGCCTGGGCGGCTTGGTACTGGTGATGGATAGCCGCCACCCGCTTACACCGCTAGACCGCCAGATGCTGGATTGGTTTTGCCCGAGCGGCAAACCGGTGCATGTTTTACTGACCAAGTCTGACAAGCTTTCACGCGGCGAGGCAACGCTCACCTTGAACAAAGTACGCAAGGAACTGATTGAAACCTGGGGCAATCACTACAACAGCGAATGCACGATTCAGTTATTCTCCAGCCTGAAGAAACAAGGAGTTGAAGAAGCAGAGAAAGTCATCGGAAAATGGCTGTTTGCAGAAGAAGAACAAACGCAGGACGCAGAACAGACTAGAGACGCGGTTTAAGAAACTTTAAACTGCGCCACTACAGCCTAGCTTTATAAAGTTAAACTGCAAATAAAAACGGCATGAATGTAAATCCATGCCGTTTTTTAACGCCTCAATAATCTCTGCACAATGGCAGCTCTCACGAGATTAGCCGATAACTTCTAGATTCTCTTGAACACCATATCCCAAACGCCGTGCCCGAGTTTGATACCGCGGTTTTCAAACTTGGTCAGCGGACGATAGCTTGGTTTTTCTGCATAATCCTTAGCGGTATTCTGCAGCTGCGGTTCAGCGCTTAACACTTCAAGCACCCACTCGGCATATTCCTGCCAGTCGGTAGCCACATGAATATAACCGCCAATCTTTAATTTCTTACACAGCAGCTTCACAAACTCAGCCTGAATCAGGCGGCGCTTATGATGACGTTTTTTATGCCATGGGTCAGGGAAGAAAATATGAACGCCATCCAGGCTACCATCCGCCAACATATTATGCAGAACCTCAACCACATCATGCTGAATCACACGAATGTTAGTAAGCGCTGACTCTTCAATCAACTTAAGCAGTGCGCCAACGCCCGGTGTATGCACCTCTGCGGCTAAAAAATCGCACTCTGGCAAAGTCTGCGCTATTTTTGCAGTGGTCTCGCCCATGCCAAAACCGATTTCCAATATTTTTTTGCTCTCGGTACGGTTGAATTTTTCATTCAGGTCTATGCGCTCTGGCACGTAGCTGACACCGAACTTAGGCAGCCCGGTTTCCAGCGCACGTGCCTGGCCTTTTGTTAAACGGCCCTGGCGCAGCACAAAGCTGCGGATGCGGCGCTGGCTGGCATCACTATCCGAAGCCGCTTCAATTTGTGTATCTTCTGTTGGGTTCATTTCGTTCATGGCGCGCATTATACTTTAGTAGCTAATCATAAGGTATGGGATTTGTCGCCCGCAGTAAAGCCTAACAGCGGCAAATCAAACTGCTTGGTAAAAGCGATTACCTTGAACAAATCCCCCATCTCTGCCGGTGACAGAAGCTTTTGTGCAGCCGCGGCCAAAGGCGCATATTGCGCCATATGATGCGGAGAAACCTGTGACAGCAATTGCAGAATGCCGCAATTCATTAAAAACCTGGCCTGGCTGCAAAATCCGCCCAAGGCCATGCCGCTGTCCACCCCGGCGTGTGCAATAGCCGTAAAATCCACATGCGCTGTAACATCTTGCAGCCCCACATAAATCAGCGGCTCAGCATGTGCGTAATGTTGGTAATGGCACATCAGCGTACCTGCATTGCGCTGCGGATGATAATACTCGCGCGCTGAAAAGCCGTAATCCAGCATAATAACCACGCCACGCTTCAAGGCCTGGGCCAAGCTTGCCACCAGACCAGAAGCGGCCGGGCAGACTTCCGTCAAATAGCCCGCCGGCAAAACCAATGCTTTGGCAGCGTCAAATAATTCACCTGCCGTCAGCAATCGGTCCTGCCAGATAAAATTGCCATCAAAAGCAACCCCTCTTTCAAACAAACCCTGGGCAGTGTTGTGAATCAAATGCACGGGAATGGCATCCAGCACTTCGTTGCCAACAATCATGCCCACAAAACCCTGTGGCAACGTATCCAGCCAGACCACGCGCTGCATCAAATCTGGCGGTAGCCTGTTTTGTAACGTTTCAAGCTGCACCTGACGCAAGTGAGCACTGACTTCCAGTATGAAATAGTGTTCAGGCAATTGATTCAACGCTTGCAGCGCCAGCAGCAGATCAGCTGCCAGCTTACCGGTACCGGCGCCAAGCTCGAGAATAGCACCTTGCGTTTCAGCCAGCACCTGCGCCGCCTGATTAGCCAGGGTCTGTGCAAACAAGGGAGAAATCTCGGGGGCAGTAACAAAATCACCGCCAATACCGAACTTTTTGGCGCCGCCGCTGTAATAACCTAGTTGCGGTTGATATAAGGCCATCTGCATGAAGTCTGCAAAGGAAATCCAGCCATTACCCTGTGTGATTCTGTTCTGGATTAAAGCTGCCAGTTTCTGGCTGTGCGCCTGCGCATCGGCATTAGGAATAGGTAATGAACTCATAAGCCATTATAATATTTAAGATAAAGAAATGAGCAAACTGTGAACACAATTAAAAGCAAAGTTATTTTAATCACCGGCGGAGCCAAGCGCATAGGCGCGGCAATCTGCAGGGAGCTGCACGCGCAGGGTGCACAGCTGATGATTCACTACAACACCAGCGCAACCGAAGCCCGCGCCTTGCAGGCCGAACTCAACCTGCTACGTGCCAATTCAGCTGCCATCATTCAGGGTGACCTGCTCAACATCGCCGTACTGCCGAATCTGGTGAGTGAAACCGTGAAGCATTTCGGCAAGCTGGATGTGCTTATTAATAACGCATCCAGCTATTACTCAACCGAAATCGGCCATATCAATGAAGATAACTGGCAGGACCTGATAGGCAGCAACCTGAAAGCGCCTATGTTTCTAACGCAGGCGGCAGCGCCGGAGCTGCGCAAAAGCCATGGCTGCATTGTTAACATTACCGATATGCACGTTGAGCGCCCGAAAAAAGGCTATATCGTTTACAGCGTGGCAAAGGCCGGATTGGTGACGCTGACCAAATCCCTCGCACACGAACTGAGCCCGGAAGTACGCGTCAATGCGGTGGCACCAGGCCCCGTGCAATGGCCGGATGATAACCCGCAGTTTGATGAAGTTTATCGCCAACGGGTCATCAACCAGACTTTGCTCAAGCGCGTGGGGGAACCTGAAGACGTGGCTAAGGCAGTCAAGTTTCTGATTTTCGATGCGCCCTTTATCACTGGCCATGTACTGGCAGTAGATGGCGGCCGCTCGTTAAACCTTTAAATAACAACTCATATAAATAACAACTCTTAGTCCAGCAAAATTTAAAATTGCTCCCCAATGCATTTACCCTCAACAAATAACTTTTATGATTAAACACCTACCCGATAACCACTCCAATAACTTCATCAAGTTACGCAACAGCCTGATCAGTGCCACCGGCAAAGCGATAGGTGACTACAACATGATTGAAGAGGGAGACACCGTGCTGGTCTGCATGAGCGGCGGCAAAGACTCGCACGCCATGCTGATGATTCTACTGGCACTGCAGGAGCGCGCCCCTATCAACTTCAAACTGATTGCCATGAACCTGGACCAGAAGCAGCCTGGCTTTCCTGCGGATATTCTGCCGGCTTACTTTGAAAAGCTGGGCATTGATTACCGTATCGTTGAGGCCGACACTTACTCGATTGTTAAAGAGAAAATTCCCGAAGGCAAAACCACATGCTCACTGTGTTCACGCCTGCGCCGCGGCGTCATCTACACTACGGCCAAAGAGCTCGGGGCAAACAAGATTGCATTAGGGCATCACCGCGATGACATTGTAGAAACGCTGTTTTTAAACCTGTTCTTTGGCGCAAAACTGAAAGCGATGCCGCCTAAGCTTGCCACCAACGACCGGCAGAATATCGTGATTCGCCCGCTAGCCTACTGTAGCGAAAAAGACATTGCCAGCTACGCACGCCAGATGGAGTTTCCGATTATTCCATGCGATTTATGCGGCTCGCAGGAGAACCTGCAGCGACAGAAGGTAAAAGAGATGCTGCAGGGATGGGAACGTGAGCAGCCGGGGCGCATCAATAATATTTTCCGTGCCATCACCAATGTAGAGCCATCACACCTGGCAGATGTGAACCTGTATGACTTCAAGAACCTGAGCCAGGCTAAAGCCGATGATGAAGACCCATTATTCGGCGATATTGCCAATGAAGGTGCAGCACTCAGTTTGGCCAACTCCGAAGGTAGCAAAATTGAATTTGTGCGTAACAAGTAAGCGGTAACTTGATAAATTTATACGCTACACAGTTTAACTTGTTGTATTTTAGTGATTTACCTTGCTATTATCCGAACTGTTAGCTAACAAACACCTTTTACTTAGGCATTCATGTCAAAACTACTCATTGTTGAATCTCCATCAAAAGCGAAAACACTCAAAAAATACCTGGGCGGTGATTTTGAAGTGCTCGCTTCTTATGGTCATGTCCGTGATTTAATTCCTAAAAATGGCGCTGTTGATACCGAAAATCAATTTGCCATGAAATACGACATTATTGAACGCAACAGCAAACACGTAGATGCGATAGCAAAAGCCGTAAAAAATGCAGACAGCATTTACCTCGCAACCGACCCGGATCGCGAAGGTGAAGCGATTTCATGGCACATTGCCGAAATCCTTAAATCAAAAAACCTGCTGAAAAACAAACTCATGAAGCGCGTGGTGTTTCATGAAATTACCAAAAATGCGGTTGAACATGCCATTGCCGAGCCGCGTGACATTTCCATGCCTATGGTGAATGCACAGCAGGCGCGCCGTGCGCTGGACTACCTGGTTGGCTTTAATTTATCACCATTGCTATGGAAAAAGATTCGCCGTGGGCTCTCCGCCGGCCGTGTACAGAGCCCGGCACTACGCCTGATTGTAGAGCGCGAACTCGAGATTGAAGCATTTAAATCGCAAGAATACTGGACAGTTCATCTGGATGCGCTAAAACACAGCCATGGCTTTTCAGCCAAGCTGGTTCAGCTGGATAACCAGAAAGTTGAACAGTTTACTGTCATCAACCATGACCAGCAGGCCGATATCGTCGGTAAATTATTACTGGCAAGTGCAGGCAAAACAACCGTTTCCCGCGTTGAGAAGAAACAGCGCAGCCGCAGCCCGGCAGCACCATTTACAACATCGACCCTGCAGCAGGAAGCCGTGCGTAAACTTGGCTTTACTACCTCACGCGCCATGCGTGTGGCGCAGCAGCTGTATGAAGGTGTGGATGTAGGCAGCGGCACCGTGGGTTTAATTACCTATATGCGTACTGACTCATTCAGCCTTGCCGCTGAAGCTGTAGCGCAGATTCGTGATTACGTTAAAAAGAATTTTGATGCGGACTATCTGCCAAAATCAGCGATTGTTTACAAAACAAAATCCAAAAGTGCCCAAGAAGCGCACGAGGCGATTCGCCCCACGGACATCAGCCGCAGCCCGGCACAGGTTCGCCAGTACCTGAACGACGAACAGTTTAAGTTATATGAAATGATCTGGAAGCGCGCGCTTGCCTGCCAGATGGCACCTGCAAGATTCGATGCTGTCAGCGTAGATTTAAGCGTAGGCAGCGATGCCAACCTGTTCCGCGCTACCGGACAGACCCTTGTATTTCCGGGCTTTATTGCTGTCTACATGGAAGGCTCCGACGACGAGGAAGAAGAAGGCGAAAGCAAACTGCCGCATCTGGAAACTGGCGAAGTACTGACTGTAGAAAAAATCTACGGCGACCAGCACTTTACCGAACCGCCACCACGTTACTCAGAAGCCAGCCTGGTTAAAGCGCTGGAAGAATACGGCATTGGCCGCCCATCAACCTATGCCACCATCATCAGCACACTACAGGACCGTGAGTATGTGCTGCTGGATAAAAAACGCTTTACGCCGACCGATGTTGGCCGTGTGGTGAACAAGTTTTTAACGGAGCATTTCTACAAATACGTGGATTACGACTTTACCGCCAACCTTGAGAACGCGCTTGATAGCGTGGCAGAAGGCGAGCGTGACTGGATTCCGCTGATGGAAGAGTTCTGGCAGGACTTTAACAAGCAAATTCATGACAAGGCCGATGTTGATCGCCCTGGCAACGAACTGATTGACGAAGCCTGCCCGAAATGCGGCAAGCCACTGCAGAAACAGCTTAGCCGTTACGGCACATTCATTGGCTGTACCGGTTATAACGACACGCCCAAATGCGACTATAAACGCAGCATTGGCGGCGCAGCCACTTTAGGTGCAGATCCGGTAACCATAGGCACTGATGCAGAAAGCGGCAAAGATGTGCTGCTGATGAATGGCCCTTATGGCCCTTATCTACAGCTTGGCTTACCTGTAGAAGGCGATAAAAAGAAACCTAAACGCGTCAGCATCCCTAAAGAAATCCCGCTGGCTGATGTGAACCTGGAAACAGCCAATATGCTGCTGTCTTTGCCCCGTGATTTAGGCCTGCATCCGGTCACCAATAAAAAAATAGTGGCGAATATCGGGCGTTTTGGGCCATACATCAACCACGATGCAAAATTTAAATCCATACCCAAGAGCATGAGCGTATTCACCATCAATCTGGATGAAGCCGTCACCTTGCTGGCACAAGCCAACACTGGCCCGGCACCATTACGCTCACTGGGTGACCACCCGACTGAAGATGGCCAGATTGAAATTTACGCAGGTCGCTACGGCCCGTATGTACAGCATGGCAAGATTCGCGCAACATTGCCTAAAAGCGTTGAGCCAGAAGCCTTAACTCTGGACGAAGCTTTAGAATTATTAAGCGCGAAAGCAGCAAAAGAGGCGCCAGCAAAGAAACCCGCCACCAGAAAAACGGCAGCAGCCAAGGCCAGTGCAGCTAAAACAGTAACGGCCAAGAAAACTACAGCTACTGCTAAAAAAGCCAGCACCGCTAAAACCAAAGCTACAGCAAAAAAACCGGCAGCCAAAAAAGCAACCGCTAAGAAAACTGTAGCCGAATAATTCACAAGCATACTAATACTTCATAAGTACTAAACATCTCAAAGTAGAGATAATAAAAAAGCGGCTCAGAGCCGCTTTTTTATTATCTATATATATGTAACCCGATTAGCGATTAGCCGTGAACGTGCTCGCCAAGTGAACTTGAATCGTTATTCTCTACCCATTTGCGAATGCGGTTGGCATCACCGATACGGG
>Ga0208508_1000304_pt1 | contig 13422 bp, 15 predicted proteins | sample LakWasMeta1_LOW4_2_FD_183853 | JGI IMG/M metagenome (GOLD analysis project Ga0208508, IMG submission 183853) | Freshwater sediment methanotrophic microbial communities from Lake Washington under simulated oxygen tension - Sediment Metagenome... | ecosystem: Environmental > Aquatic > Freshwater >...
TTTGAAATTGAAGAAAACTCCCTGCAATCCATTACAAAAAATGCTGATCGAATCAACATAATTTCTGGTGAAAGAATTGTTGATGAATTGAACAAAATCCTTTCGACAGACAAACCTTCTATTGGATTTTTATTGTTGTACAAAACCGGACTTTTAGACATTATTCTTCCAGAATTAACCGCTTTAAACCAAGTCGAGGAAATTGAAGGACAAACCCATAAAAACAATTTTTACCACACGCTGGAAGTGGTCGACAATATTTGTCCAAATACGGACGATGTTTGGTTGCGTTGGTCAGCATTGTTACACGACATTGGAAAAGCTCCTACCAAACGTTTCAACAAAAAACAAGGCTGGACGTTTCACGGTCACGAATTCCTAGGCGGAAAAATGGCCAAGAAAATATTCGAAAGATTGAGAATGCCGTTGAACCACAAAATGAAATTTGTCCAAAAAATGGTGATGATGAGTTCACGTCCAATTGTGCTTTCGCAGGATTTGGTTACTGATTCTGCTGTTCGGCGTTTGGTTTTTGATGCCGGAGAAGATGTCGAAAGCTTGATGACTTTGTGCGAAGCCGATATCACGACCAAAAACCCGAGTAAATTCAAGAAATACCATCAAAATTTTGAGATTGTTCGCAAGAAAATTGTGGAAGTCGAAGAACGCGATCACGTTCGGAATTTTCAACCGCCAATTTCAGGAGAAGAAATTATGGAAATCTTTAATTTGAAGCCTTCACGTGAAATAGGAATTCTGAAAGAAGCTGTGAAAGAAGCAATTCTGGAAGGTGAAATCCCAAATGAATATCAGTCCGCTTATGAATTTGTATTGAAACGAGGAGAGAAATTAGGATTGAAGAAAGTTTAAATAATTTAAAAATTGATTAATTTTTAAAATTTGAAATTATGAAAAAAAATAAATCAGTAATAATCTGGCTGCTTTCAGGTTGTTTTTTAGTGTTTGTAATGGTTGTGGTTGGCGGAATCACCAGATTGACAAATTCCGGTTTGTCAATGACCGACTGGCATTTGGTTACCGATACTTTCCCTCCGTTAACCGAAGCAAAATGGCAGGAAACCTTTGAACAATACAAGCAATTTCCGGAATACCAAAAAATCAATATCCATAACGATTTTACGCTTTCCGATTATAAGTTTATCTATTTCTGGGAATGGTTTCATAGATTTATTGGACGAATTCTTGGCTTTGTTTTCATCATTCCGTTTGTCTATTTTTTGATTAAGAAAAAAATTGACAAAGACACATTAGACAAATGTTACATTCTACTGGGAATGGGCGCTTTTCAGGGATTTTTGGGTTGGTTTATGGTACGAAGCGGTTTGATTGACAATCCGGATGTGAGTCATTTTCGTTTGTCATTGCATTTGACCTTTGCCTTTATCACATTTGCTTACACGCTTTGGGTTGCCTTGGATTTGATTTATCCAAATAGAGACAAAGCCATTCTTCCACTTAAAAAAATTGCCGTTTTTGCCTTGATTTTTCTGTTGTTGCAAATTATTTACGGTGGATTTGTTGCCGGTTTAAATGCCGGTTTAATTCACAATCATTGGCCATTGATGAGTGACGGACAATTCCTTCACGAAAGTGTGATTTTAGAAAAAGACACTTGGTTTCAAAGACTGACCGAAGGCAAAAGCGGCGTTCAATTTGTACACCGAACTTTGGCTTATGCAGTAGTTGGATTTATATTACTCTTAGCATATAAAAGCCATAAATTTGATTTGAATAAAAATCAAAAGGCAGGTATAAACGCTTTGGTAATCATCGTGTTTTTACAATTCGGATTAGGGGTTTTTACTTTGCTTTACAGCGTTCCTTTATGGCTGGGATTGACTCATCAAGTAGTTGCTTTCTTTTTATTGACTGCGATGACTTATACTTTGCACAGACTTTCTAAATAATATTCAAACTATGAAAAAAATAACACTAATACTTTCAATATTATTTATATCTACTATTTATGGACAAACCAAACCAGGTCCATTGATTGTTCTTGATGCAAAGAAAATAGGTTTTATGCAGGATATTAAAAAGGAAATGGAAGCCATAAATCCAGATGATATTTCAACTTTAACCGTGTATAAAGATTCCTTAATCTGCAAGAAGTACGATTCAAATTACGGGGTAATAATAATTACGACCAAAAAATTTATACTCGATACTTTTTATAAAAATAATATTGAAAATTCTCCTTTAAAAGAAAAAATTAAATCTCCAGAAGATTTACTAAAAATCGGAATAATTAACGGAGATTCAAAGAGCAAAAATCAACCGTATGATGAATTGTCAAAATATATTGACACCTATACTATCAACGAAAAAATAAAAAAAAATAGCTAAAATAATTTATATAAATCCAGCTGATTCAATTCAATTAAATCCAGAATGGATTAATGGAGCTATAGAAATATCGTCCGAAATTGAATAAAAATCATTAAATTACACCTGACTATATTGTCGCATTCTTTTGTTTAAAATCAATAAATGCCTAAACTTGCAGCCGAAGATAAATTCCTGGATTTGTCAGATTACGGAAGACCGATTGGAAAACTGTTTGCCAATCAATTAAAAAATACCCGATTCACGCCCATTCACCTTACACTGCTTTTTGGTGTTTCCGGCTTGATTGCCATTTATTGTATCTTGCAAAATCATTACTTTCTAGCCAGCTTTTTTATCATTTTAAAATCAATTATTGATGCTGCCGATGGAGAATTAGCAAGGATAAAAAACACGCCTTCTTACGTCGGAAGATACCTCGATAGCGTGTTTGATATTGTCTTGAATTTTTTGTTTTTTATGACAATTTGTTATGTATCCAAAACGACATTTTGGATGACATTATTAGCATTTTTTTGTATCCAATTGCAAGGCACTTTATACAATTATTACTATGTGATTTTGAGAAACAAATTGATTGGAGGAGATAAAACGAGTAAAATTTTTGAGGACAAATCGCCTCAAGCCTTGCCAGGAGAAAGCCAAAAATCAGTCAATATTTCGTTTGGAATTTATACGATTGTTTATGGAGTTTTCGACAAGATTATTCACACTTTGGATAGTGATGCTTACAAAGTAAAAACATTTTCTAACTGGTTTATGACATTCGTTTCCATTTATGGATTGGGTTTTCAATTGCTGATTATTACCGTAATGCTTTCTTTTAATTTGATAGAATATATCGTTCCTTTTTTTATTATTTATTCCTCATTTATTTTTGTTATAATTGCAATAAGAAAGAGGTTTTTTAGAATTTAAGTCATCATAGAAATAATCTATATTGAATTCATAAATAACTAAATACCAGTATTTTTAAGAGTATTTATTTGCCAAAATAATTTAACATTAAAATCATCCAATCCAATTTTTAAATTCCTGCACTTTTTCCCTACTTACAATCACTTCTTCCTCCTTATAAGTAGGCAAAATCACTTTCAATCTTGAATTAGAATACACAACAATTTCCTTAATAGACTTTAACGGAACAATGAATTTTCTACTTATCCGAAAGATTTTTTTTGGATCTAATTCTTGTTCTAAAACTTCCAAAGTGGATTCAATCAAATAATTTCTATTGTCGAAAGTATGAATATAGGTGCCTTTATTTTCGCTAAAAAAACATTCGATTTCATCTATAGAAATGACTTTGAGATGTTGCCCAATTTTTACAGTAAACCGAGTTTTGAATTTTTTATCGAATGGATTTTGAAACATTTTTTTTATTTGTTCAAAATCCAATTGCAAGGTATTTTCCGGTTTTGGAAAACGTGATTTAAATTTAGAAATCGCCAGTTCTAAATCATCTTCATCGATGGGTTTCAAGAGGTAATCAATTGAATTTAATTTGAATGCTTTTAAAGCATATTCATCATAAGCCGTTATGAAAATTACAGCACTTTTTATTTCAATTTTTTCGAAGATTTCAAATGATAAACCATCCGATAATTGAATGTCTAAAAATATTAAATCGGGATGCTCATTTTTAGAAAACCAATCGATTGCTTCTTCCACAGAATGAAGCATCACTCCTACTTCAATATTGAGTTTCTCGAGTTTGCGTTTTAGCAATCTTGCAGCCGGTTTTTCGTCTTCGATTATTATTGTTGTCATTTTTTAAGTTAGAGGTTAGAAAATAGAGAATAGAAGTTATACTGAATACTAAAAAATTGAACACTGAACACTCTTCCTCACTCCCATTTCTCGCTTTTATCTTTCTCCATCAATTCCTGAATTTTTCTTTCTTCCCAGTTTTGTCCAAAAAAAATGTTTCTTCCAAAAACTGATAATCCGTGAGCAAGCAAACCAATTCCCCAAAAGAACGCTGTTGAAAAAGTCTCAAAACTCCAAAAATTATTATTTCCAACAAAATTTTCATTGCGATTTGCGATAATAATAAATGTATTTACAAGAATATAAACCAACAAGTGAACATAAAATCCTTTGATTCTTTTTACTCTTTTATATGCTGAATTATAGCGTTCGTCAGGATTGTAATTTTCTGATTGATAATCAGAAAATATTCGTCTTCTTAATCTTCCCATTTTTTTCGGTATTTAAATTATTTCCAAGTTTCTTTATTTTTTTGCTCTTCCTCCATAAATTCTTTAATTTTTTGCTCTTCCCAGTCTATCCCTAAGAAAGGCATGTAATTAAAGACTTTCATTCCGTGAATTGCAACTCCAATTCCCCAACCTAATAATGGCCAGTAAAACCATAAATGATCTGGCGATGTTACTAGATTTAATATAAGTAAAAATACATTTACAACTACGTATGAAACCAAGTTCCCATAAAAACCTTTAATTTCGTTTACTCGTTTTCTTGCTTGATAATAGCGCTCTTCTTCTTGATAATTTGTTTCCATTTTTTTTTATTTTGAAGTTAATAACTGAATACTGTCCCGGCGTTTCGGGACCGCAAACTGCCTGCAATTTTATTTCCAGATTTGTTTATTATTTTCTTGTTTAAGAATTTCTTGAATCTTTTTTTCCTCCCAATTGGAACTGTAGCCAAAAACCTTAAAAGCGTGCATCAAAAGTCCAAATCCCCAACCTGCAGCTGAAAACCAAAACCACTGAAATTGAGGCATATAAGTTAAATTAATAAATATTAAAATTGGAATAACACAACAATAAGAAATCAGGTTTCCATAAAATCCTTTAAGTTCTTCGACCCTTTTTTTGGCTCTGTAATAAGCTGTATTTTCTTTGTAATTAGTTGCCTCCATTATGGTAATTTGTTTAGTTAAAATAGGTATTTTGACTGTAAATGCCTGCTCGTTTTTTTCTATCAACACTTTCCTGTTCGTTATAATTTCGTAACGATTGATGATATTTTGTAGTCCAACACCTTGTCTTTCTTTTAAAACATCTTTTTTTTGATAATCGTTTTGAACCACGAGATAATCACCCTCAATAGAAATCCTGATATTTAATGGCCTTTGCTCGCTAATTACATTATGTTTCACGGTGTTTTCTAACAAAAGCTGCAAGGAAAGCGGTACTACTTTGGCCTCAGGATTAAAAATAGTTTCTGGTAATTCATAAGTCAGACTATTTTCAAAACGCATTTTTAACAAATTCATATAGGTTTTGGCAAAAGCCAACTCTTCCACTATAGAAACCAATTCCTTATCTTTTTGTTCCAAAACATAGCGATAAATTTTAGACAAAGAAGTTGTAAATCTTTGAGCATTTTCCGGATTTTCTTCTATCAAAGAACTCAAAACATTCAGGCTATTGAAAAGGAAATGGGGATCAATTTGATTTTTAAGACTTTCAAACTTAGCCGAAGCTGTTCCAGCTATTATTTTTTGTTCTTTTACTCTGTTTTCTTGCAGTTTTTTGTAAAAATGAAAGGCGTGAATTCCTAAGACCACAACAAAGGTTATGATTGAAGAACCAATGTAATTTTCTGGTTTTTCATTTGTAATAAATTGGTAAAAAGATGATTTATTAATGATTATCTCTTTGAAAATTCGCAACAAAAAAATCACAAATAATGTCGCAAAAAAGGAACTTATAAAGCCTGCAACAATTCGTTTAGGAGAATAATTTTCGTGACCAAAATAATCATCCAATTTTATATACAACAATACATTCACAAAATACAATGCTAAACTGTACAGCATACAATAAAAAAAATACACAAACAACTGATTATCAAGAGATATTGTATCTCCATTTAAAAATCTAATGAAAAGTAAAACCAAGAAAATGGCGAAACTTATTATTAATGCTTGAGGAATTTGTTTTATTAATCTATTCATTTTATTTGATTTAACAAACCTCAACAGTTCCGAAGCTTCGGTATAATAACCTGTGAAGTTTTGAATTTTACTTGCCTCTTTTCAATAATTCATCCACTCTTTCCCTTCCCCATTTCGGAGAAAATGAGGTTTCTAATTTTTGATTTTCAAATAAAGGAATAGAGCGTTTTATTTCGTCACACATTGGTTTAGTATCAGTCCCCCAAAATGAAGCCGCACCAATTTCGAATTCGGCTTTTGAAAGAATAACTCTCGGATTATTTGGTGCTATCGCCAATGCTTTTTCGTATAATTCCATTGTTTTTGGCGATAATTTTGGTCCGTTTGTCATTGGGTCAAAAACTACCCAAACTGTATTAACTAAGGCTTGAACCACTAATAATTCAGGATTATCAGGTGTTTTTATTAGTTCAACATCCAAAGCATTTTGAGCTTTATCAACCATCGCCACCATTTTTTCTTTGTCTTTCATTCCAATTGCCGATGTGGAATTCATCAATGCAATGTAATAATTGGGCAACCAATTGTCTTTTTCCACTGATGCGATTCTTTCGAATAATGCAGTCGATTCGCTAATTTTTCCTTGATGCCAAAGTTCTAGGGCATTTGACATTCCTTGTTCATATTGCGTTTGCCCTGAGGCTAAACTACAAATAAATAAAGCTAAAGTTATTACAATTTTTATCATTTTCTTAGTTATTTAAAATTACTTCTATTGTTGTATGTTTTGTTATCATAAATTTTGCGTCAATATATTTTGGCGGTCCCATTTTTCCTTTGGCATTATTAGAGCAAGACACATCTTCCTTTGGAATTCCCATAAACCCTGTTTCTAATTTCCCGCTATTATTTTCATCGTGATAGATTGAAATAGCATATTCTCCAGCGGGTAAATTTTTAAACTGAGCTGTTGCTTTCAAATCTTTAATTTCTGATTCAACTCTGAGGTAAGTTTCTTTTAAAAATTTACCTTCCTCATTATACAAACCTACTACTACTTTGCCTTCATTATTCCTGAATCCAGAAGTGTTGACCGTTAAAGTCACATTTTGGGCATTTGCAAAACTTCCAACTAAAATTATTAAACCTAAAATTGTTTTTTTCATATTATTGATTTTTAAAATTGTTATCGTTATAATTCTGAACCAAATTTAGATTGGTCATTCGTGTTTTAAAACTTATACTTACTGAATTGTTGAAATTTGCGGATGAAATGTATTAGGCTTCATTTTTTTTGTAAATTTGGTAAAACTTATGGTTATGAGCACTGCTGAATTAAAACTGAAATTATTCCGAGAAATTGACACACTTGAAAAATCAAAACTAGAACAAATTTATGGTTTGGTACACAATTTTATCAACAAGGACAACGATACTGAAGAGTGGAATGCTCTTACTTCAACTCAACAAAAAGGATTAATCGATGCAATTGAAGAGATGAATTCATCAGAAGGAATTGATCATAAAATAGTAATGGAAAAATACAAAAACAAGTATGCTTAAACCTATAAAATGGTCTTCGTATGCAGATGATGATTTTGCCAAACTATTTAGAATATCTTGAAAATCGATGGAATAAAAATGTTTGCACAAAATTCATTAGCAAACTCGATTTTTGTATCGATTTAATTCACAAAAATCCAAATCAATTTCCTTTTTTCAGTACGGAACTTCAAATAAGAAAGTGTGTCGTAACAAAACAAAACACACTTTATTATCGAGAAACAAACTCAAGAATTGAAATTTTAAGATTGTATGACACACGTCAAAATCCTGAAACCTTAAAATTCTAACTACAAATTCTCCAACTGATTTGTTTTTTTATCCTGACTAATTGTCCAAAAGAACCCCACAAAAAAGAACCTGTCTGCAGCTGGTGTAATGGCTTGACTTTCGAAAATCCCGTTAGCATTTGGTGTGTTTGAATAATTGTATCCATAGACATTTTTGAAACCTGCAACATTGGTTATAGAGAAAAACAATATTTTTTGTGGAGAAATTAAATACGCCCAGTTTAGGCTCAAATTATTATATGATTTTGTTTTTCCATTCATAAATTCCATTTCATTAGGATTGTTGTAAGGTCTTCCGGTGGCAAAACTGTATGTCATTCCTATTTGCGAACGCCAATCTTGAATCCAATATTTTGAAACTATAGATAAATTCTGGTCGGCAACAAAACTAGGTGTCGCTTCTTTTGGAAAATTAGTATAATCTCTTTTGGTGTCAATGCAGGAGTACGAAACCCAATATTCAACGTTTTTGATGGTTTTATTATCTCTCCAAAACAAGTCTAACCCTTTGGCAAAGCCAAAGCCATTGTTGCTGTAAATACTAATATTCAAAGGATTTGGAGTATCATATTTTACCAAATTGTCATAATTCTTATAATAAACTTCGGCTCTAAAAGTCTGTTTATCTTTATTATATTGAAAATTCAAAATATAATGTTGCGTTTTTTCGGATGCTAAATTCTGCTCAAATAATAAATAATTTTGGTTGGGTGCTTGTTCAAATTTTCCATAAGCCATTGAAAATTGCCCGTATTTATTGATTTTGTATGCCATTGAAATTCTTGGATCAATCGTAGTTTCATTCAATAAATAATCTTTTGAAACTCTAAAACCTACTTTTGAAACTAAATATTTAGATAATAAAATATCAGTTTCAGAATATATGGCAGCAATATTCTGATTGTAACCGCTCCTGAAAACACTGTATTCATTTTTGTAATTTGTACTGAAATAATCCATTCCAAAAGCCGTTTTAAACTTATCAGAAAATGATTTTGAAAATTTCAATTTTAAGTGGGTCGCCTTTTCATCATTCACATAATTTACGATATCATAATTTCCTTTGTTTTGATTGTAACCAAAACTAAAACCCGTCACAATTTTCCAACTTCCTCCAAAACTCCCCTTGTATGAAGTGTTAGTGTAAAAATTATTGTTTTCAGAAGTGTTATTTATTTTATAGTCAAAATTGATGTTTTCTTGATTGACATCAAATTGAGAAGCATTAAAAGCTACATAAATTTTCAACAATCCTCTCTCTGAATTATGCCTAAAAACACCTTCACCTCCCAAAGATTGATATGGCTTTTTCCATTCAACATTATCCGGCAACACCGCTTGATAAGGTGCCAAATTAATATAAGTCGCATTCAAACTGAACGAATTTTTTTTCCATTTTTGAGTATTTCCAATGCCTAAACCTACAGTCATTAACGAAATATCTGTTTTTTCCATATCAGGTTCATCAATGGTATTCAAAAGCAAAACACTAGAAAGCGCTTCTCCATATTCGGCAGAATAACCGCCAGTTGAAAAAGTAGTCCCTTTGAAAAGAAAAGGTGAAAACCTACTTCTTGTGGGAATATCATTTGCCGTTTGAAGATACGGTTGAGACACTCTAATTCCATCAATAAAAGTTTGGGTTTCATTAGCCTCGCCACCACGAACAAAGAGTTTTCCGCTTTCGCCAACAGTACTGGTTCCTGGTAAAGTGAGCAAGGCCGAAACAATATCTCCAGGATTTCCTGCTGTGGTAACAATATCTAACGGTTTTAAAACTGAAACTCTGGCTTTATCTCCAGATTCGAGACTTCCGGCTGTAATAACAACGGCATCGAGTGCATTCACGATTTCCTTCAGTATAATTGTTTGATTTTTAAAATAGGCAACATCAATTACGGTTTTTGAAGTTTGATAAATCAAAAAACTCACTGTCAGGGTTTGATTTCCTTTGGCTGTCGTATCAAAAGTAAAATTTCCGCTTTCGTTGCTGGAAGTTCCGTCATATGTTCCTTCGATAAAAATATTAGCTCTAGAAATTGGATTTCCTTTTTCATCGACTATCTTTCCTGAAAGAGTAGTTTGTGAAAAAAGAGTTGTAGAGAGTAAAAAAATGCCCATTCTTAATAATGACCTCATTGTTGAAATTTTTAATACCACAAATATATTTGTACTCTTAAAATCTCAAAATATTACTTAACCGAATTGTGGAATTTTCAGGATGAGTTGTATTCCTGCTCATTTTCATCTATATTTACAATAAACTATTGCCTTTTTATGAAGACCGAAAAAGAAAAAATAATTGATGATGAACCTTATCCATTAGGTGATTTAGAACTGAAAAAAGACCGCCGAAAAGCCAAAAATTTACTTCATAGACTGAATGTAACCGAGTACAGAATGACCAAAAATGCCAGATTAATATTGGCAGAATTGATTCCAAACGCAGGCAAAAATTTATATATCGAACCTCCATTTTTTTGTGATTATGGCTATAATATTTTCTGCGGCGACAATATTTTTTTCAATGTAAACTGCGTGGTTTTAGATGAAAATAAAGTAACAATTGGCTCAAATGTTTTTATTGGTCCTGGCGTTCAAATTTATACAGCTTCACATCCGCTTGACGCAATAACTCGACGAACTCATAAGATTTCGAAACCAATTATTATTGGAGATGATTGTTGGATTGGAGGGAACTCTATCATTCTTCCTGGAATAACTATCGGAAATGGTTGTGTAATTGGCGCTGGTTCTGTAGTTACTAAAAATATTCCCGATAATTCCTTAGCTGTTGGAAATCCTGCAAAAGTGATTCGAAAACTAAATTTATAAATTCGGAAAATATAGCAAAAAATCTTTTCAACAAATCGTAATTCGTAATTCGTAATTCATAATTTATATTTTACCTTTGAACTTTCAATAAAAACAAAATTATGGTTTATAAATTTAGAGTGATTCTCGATGCCGAAGAAGATATATTTAGAGATATTGCGATACTTGCCGACGATACTTTAGAAGATTTCCACAATGCCATTTTCAACTCTTTTGGATTTGACGGAATGGAAGTAGCTTCTTTTTATACTTGTGATGACACTTGGAATCAGGAAGACGAAATCCCAATGTTTGATACCGGTGATGTTCCTGGCGAACAAAAAACGATGAGCGATTACTTGCTTTCGGACATTTTGGACAAAGAAAATACTAAAATAATTTATGTTTACGATTTTATCAATATGTGGACTTTTCTGGTAGAATTAGCTGCTGTCGAAGAAATTTCTGCTGGAAAAACCTATCCTGAAACTATTTTTTCGCACGGTGAAATGCCAGCCGAAGCGATGGAAAAGCATTTCATTGCGGATGATGAAGAGGAAAATTATAACGAATTTGAAGACGACCTCGACGAGGAAGATCTTGATATGTTTGAAGGAGACGATAGTTTTGAAGACTATGGCTTTGAGGAAAATTGGAATTAAAAAATAAGAAATTAATAATCAGGAACCAAGATGCCAGACACTATAGAAGTCTTTCATCTTGGTTCTTTTGTCTAAAAAAATAAAAAAAATGATCAATCTATTTAATACACATATTGAAACTTTATCAATTCATAGAGTTGGAAACAAAAGCCGCAACGAGGCTATATTTTTATCGGAACAATCAATCAATTTAAACGATGAAATTGTGCCTTTGATGAAAGAATATTTCTTTAAACCTTTTAGAGATAAAGAGGAAAACTACTTTCAATTTGCCCACGAAGTTGATTTAGAATACAACGATATGTACAAATTAGCTACTCAAATATTCGAAAATCCGGGTAGTTTACACGAAGTTTCCAAGAAGATTACTACGCATTTATTTGAGCAATCTAATCACCCGCACATCAAAAATGGTGAAGTTTATGTGTCACATTTGACCAATGTAAATATTGACAACAATGTCGTGGACGCCATTGGAATTTTTAAAAGTGAATTACAATCTGATTTTTTGCAGTTTGAAGAAAAAGACACGAATCTGGAAATGATTCTACAACACGGTATAAACCTCAGCAAACTAGACAAAGGCTGTTTGATTTTTAATTATAAAAAAGAAGAAGGTTATAAAATCCTGACTGTTGACAGCAATCGTTATGATGCACGCTATTGGTTAGAACATTTTCTTTCGGTTGATGCTTTTGAAGATGAAAATTTCATCACTAAAAAATACTTGAAATTCTGCCAAGGTTTTGCAAAAGATGTTGTTTTTCCTGCCGAAGACAAGAAAGAAGAAGTAATGTTTATGAATCGTTCTGTAAATTACTTTGCAAAAAATGACCAATTTGAAGAGAGCAATTTCTTAAATGAAGTTTTGGATAATCCAGATTTACTTCCCGAGTTTAAAAGCTACAAAGTTGATAAAGGCGAAAAATACAGCATCGAAGACGTGACCTCATTCCCAATTGCCAATGCCGCAGTTTCTGACGCCAGAAAATCAATCAAAAACGTCATCAGTCTTGATACAAATATTCAAATAAAAATGGATTTCATCAACCCTGAAAGTGCTGAAAAATATGTAGAAAAAGGCTGGGATGAAGAAAAACAAATGTATTATTATTTGGTATATTTCAATAAAGAAGTTAAGAACTAGGTTGTTTATACAGCATACATTTCTCAAAATAATAAATAATTCAATCCTCAATTACTAAAATAATTGGGGATTTTTTATGATTTATCTCTAAACAAGGTCGAATTTTTGACAACAAAATACTCATATTATTATCAATTGTAATCTTTTTAATTCAATTATATTAATATCGCGCACTTAATCGATTTTATTTGGTACTTTATCGATTATAATTTAAGTTTACAATCCCAAACCTATCAGACTTAATATGAACACTATCAAAATCAGAGAAAAATCTCTCTCCAGTAAAATTTTGTGTTCTTTTTTCGGACATAAAATTATTACTACCAGAAATGTGACGAATCACTTCAGGGAATATAAATGTTCCGTATGTGGTTTAGAATTGACAAATGATCTTAAAGGTCACAAAACATTTCTGACTCCCGAACTCAAAGACATTAATGAAACATTAAACAGTCTATACAAAAAAAGACATTTCTCTATTTAATAATCTCATCCCTAAAGCCCCAAAAAGATGCTATTACTACTACTTATAAAAAGCCTGTTATTGTTGAAACAAACGATGAATAGGAAACACATTACTCGAATTTCGGAAATTGATTTGCCTATATAATATTTTAAAGACTATTTAAAAACATTAATGTTTTTATAATTCCGAGTAATAAAATCAAAAGTTGAGTTGAGTACATTCCCCATTGATTTTGCTCTTTTGAA
>Ga0208508_1000305_pt1 | contig 13418 bp, 10 predicted proteins | sample LakWasMeta1_LOW4_2_FD_183853 | JGI IMG/M metagenome (GOLD analysis project Ga0208508, IMG submission 183853) | Freshwater sediment methanotrophic microbial communities from Lake Washington under simulated oxygen tension - Sediment Metagenome... | ecosystem: Environmental > Aquatic > Freshwater >...
GGCTTCTTAATACTATCCGCTTTAGTGCTTTCTGTCTTGGCAGCATCAGCCGCGAAAACAAGCGAAGAACCCGCCATCAAGACAGCAGCGGTCATACCGATGGTAATTTTTTTTAAATTCATAAGTTATTTTCTCCAGGGATGTTTTAACAAGTGAGTTTAGATTCTCGCATGAATCAAGCTCGAGCAAAATTCCACAGTGCTCAAAATGGGCAATCCTGAAAAATCCATTCGAAACCGGGATCGGAAGATAACAGACTGTTAAGAGTAATGCCTTTTCAAGGCTGGATTGAATTGCTATTAGATACCGAAAATCGCCTATAAATCAGACTTCTCATAATGGACTTTGTCACGGCCACCTTATTGCTAAGGAAAATATGCTGCATCAGTGGGCTTGGGTAAGTTAGCCGCTTTCTCCTGTTGAACTATCCAACCGCCGCCCATGGCGCGATACAAGCCGATCATCGCGGTAAAGTTGGCGCTTTGCGCCTGGATGAGTTCAATTTGCGCGTCGAATAACTGCCGAATCGAATCAAGCACGGTAATGTAATCAGTGTAACCCTCATCATAACGAATACGGGACAGGTTGAAATAGTTTTGCACGGCGGCGACGCGCTTCCTTTGGCTTTCTTTTTGCAGTTTGGTCTTGTTGCTGCTCACCAGCGCGTTCTCGAATTCACGAAAGCCGGAGAGGATAGCAAGCCGGTAATTAGCCACAGCCGCTTTCTGCACCGCTTCGGCTGACTGTACAAATCCTGCGATCTTGCCCGCGGTAAAAATGGGCGTGAGCAAGGCCGAGCCAACGGTCCAGAAATTGGCGCCCGGTGTAAAAAGTGAAGCGACTTGCGTGCTCATCTGTCCCACATCGCCGGTCAGCGAAATTTTCGGGAAATATTGCGCGCGAGCCACGCCGATTCTGGCATTGGCGGCAATCAATTCCTGCTCCGCCTGCTGAATGTCCGGTCGTTGTGCAAGCAGGTCGGAAGGCAAACCAGCCGGTACGGCGGGAAGTTTGAGTTCATCCAACGTTAGACCACGCTGAATGGGGCCTGGATTACGTCCCAGCAAAACGTTCAAGGCATTTTCCGTTAGCGCAATTTGTTTCTCGTATAAAGGTATAAAGGCATTTCGCCGTTCGTATTCGGAGTTAACCTGTTCCAGTTCCAGTTCCGAGGTATAGCCTTCATCAAAACGGATTTTGGCGATACGCCGTTCATCTTTGAGACTGTTAACGATGCTTTGGGTAATTTCCAGATTTTTGTCCAGTTCACGGAGCGTGATATAAGTTTGCGCGATCTGGCTCACCAGGGTCAGGATCACTGCCCGCTTGACAGCTTCCTGGCTGAGCAGATCAGCGCGAGCTGCTTCGTTGGCGCGGCGCAGCCGGCCCCAAATATCCAGTTCCCAGTTCATTGACGCGCCCAGCCGGGCAAAGTCGATTTCGTTACTGTTGGTCCCGCTATTCAAAACATCGCCTCCGGCACTTTCGGGTTGGCCGTGAGCATAATCGGCGGTTCCGGAAAGCTGGGGAAACAGATTGGCGCGCGTGGAGCCATACTGCCCCATGAACTGCTCGACATTGGCAATAGCTATCTTCAGTTCCAGGTTTCCCTGTACCGCCTGATTTACCAGACGATTCAGGACTGGATCACCCATCTGTTCCCACCATTTCATATTGACGGCATTTGGACGGACATCACTTTCCGCGAAACGCCACTGTTTGGGTGTGTCGACCTGAGGCCGGATATAATCAGGGCCGATCTTGAAGCACCCGGTGAGCAGGGCCGTTACCGATAAAAACAAAAGCTTATTCATGATCATGCTCCTGTTTATCCTCGAGCGGAACACTGCTTTTGCCTCTGCGCGACCCTTTTTCGACTACATAAAAAGAAACCGGAATCAGGAAAATAGCGATGACCGTAGCCGCCGTCATGCCGCCTATCACCGCGTAGCCCATGACCCGCCGCGACAACGCGCCGGCCCCGCTGGCGATGGCGAGAGGGACGCAGCCCAAAATGAAGGACAAGGCGGTCATCAGGATTGGCCGCAAGCGCAGACGGGCTGCCTCCAGCGAGGCGTCGAGGGCGGATTTACCTTCTTCAACGCCCATCTTGGCGAATTCGACGATGAGGATGGCGTTTTTCGCGGCCAGGCCAATCAACATCACCAAGCCGATCTGGGCATACAAGTTATTCTCGTAACCGCCCAGCTTAAGCCCGACAAAAGCGCCGAACACGGCTATCGGTGTGCTCAGCAACACGCTGAACGGCAGGCTCCAGCTTTCGTACAGTGCTGCCAGGATCAGAAACACGCAGAATATCGCGAACGCGAACACCACCACGGGCGAGACACCTTGCTGAGCCTGCTTTTCCTGGAAGCTCATGCCGATATAATCGTAGCCCATGTCCTTGGGCATGGTTTCGGCAAACACCGTCTCCAAAGCCGCCATTACCTGCGCGGAGCTATAGCCCGGCTTAGGCGAGACGTTGATCTGCTCGCTACGATAGAGGTTGTAGCGCATGGTGAATTCCGGTCCGGAGGTTTGCCTGATACTGGTCAGGGCGGCCAGCGGTACGGTGCCTCCCGCGCTATTGCGCACATAGAACTGGCCTAGCGATTGGGTGTTTTTGCGGTATTCGCCCTCGGCTTGCACGTAGGTCTGCCATTGCCGGCCAAAACGATTGAAATAGTTGATGAAGCCCGAACCCATGTAGGCTTGCAGCGTTTTATAGACATCGGATAGCAATACACCTTGCTTAAGCACCTTATCGCGGTCTACGTCCACAAAGATCTGCGGTACCGAGGGCAGGCCGGTGGTGGAGGCGCGGGCTATTTCTGGCCGCTTGTTCGCCGCTTCAATGAATTTGCCGGTGTTCTCGGCCAGGAACGCGACATCCTTGCCGGCCCGGTCCTCCAGCACCATGGTCACGCCGCCCGAAGTGCCCACGCCCGGAATTGCCGGCGGCGGGAAGGTGAAACCGATAGCCTCGGAAAGTCTGGATAGCTCGCGGTTGATATGATTCATGATAGCCGTGTATTGCTCATCAGGCTGGGTGCGCTCCGACCAGTTTTTCAGTGCGATGAAAAAGAAGGTATTATAGGTGGTGTTGGCCTGGCTGAGCATGTTGTAGCCGATAACTGAGGAGTAATATTCCACGCCAGGCGTATTCTTCAGTATCTCCTCGACCTGCTTGGTCACCTCGTCGGTGCGTTGCAGCGAGGCCACGTTGGGAAGCTGGATGGCGGCGAAGATATAACCCTGGTCTTCGTCAGGCAAAAAGCCCATCGGGATGCCTTTGCCCAAAAAACCGGTGGCCACGGCCAACAACGCTAAGAAGAACATGCTGATGAGGCTTTTGCGGATCAACACCGAGCACCAGTTCACATAGCCGACGTTGGCACGGCCAAACACATGGTTGAAGCCGTCGTAGAATTTTTGCACCGGCCCGGTACTGCGTATTCTGGGTCGCAACAACAAGGCCGCCAAGGCGGGGCTCAAGGACAGAGAATTGAAGGTGGAGATCATCACCGACACGCCAACGGTGACGGCGAATTGCTGGTAGAGCCTACCGGTGATGCCGGGGATGAACACCGTCGGCAGGAACACCGCGATCAAGGCCAGTGAGGTGCCGATGATGGGGCCGGTCACTTCCTTCATCGTCCTTAGAGTCGCCTCTTTAGGACTTAGACCGTTTTCGATGTTATGCTCTACCGCTTCTACAACGACGATGGGGTCGTCCACCACCAGACCAATCGCCAGCACCAAGCCGAACAGAGACAAGGTGTTGATGGAAAAGCCCAACATAGGAAACAGCATGAAGGTGCCGATCAGCGACACCGGAACCGCCAGCAGTGGAATCAAAGTGGGCCGCCAGCCTTGCAGGAACAGGAACACCACCAATATGACCAGCACCAGCGCCTCGAACAAGGTATGCATGATCTCGTTGATGCCTTCGGTGACGGCCAGGGTGGTGTCCAGAGCGACGACATAATCCAGGTCCTCGGGAAAGCGGGCCTTCAACTCCGCCATGACCTTCTTCGCGCCCTCCGCGGCTTCAATGGCATTTGATCCAGGCAACTGGTAGAGTGCCACCAAGGCCGCCGGCTTGCCGTTCAAACGACCTTTCATATCGTAAGTCTGGGCGCCCAGTTCGATGCGGCCCACGTCCTTGATTCGCACGATGGCTCCGGACGGGGCAGCGCGCAGCACGATGTTGCCGAACTCCTCTTCGGTCTGGAGCCTGCCCTGCGCGCGGACAGCGTAGGTGAACTCCTGGCCGGGGGGCACCGGCTCGCCGCCAACCTTGCCGGCCGGGTTGACGTTGTTCTGTGCCTGGACGGCGCTGATGATTTCAGGGATTGTGATGTTCAGTTTGGCGAGTTGGTCAGGCTTGACCCAGATGCGCATCGCGTACTGGCCCGCGCCGAACACCGATACGCTGGCAACACCCTTCACCCGGGTCATCTGGTCGTTGATGTTGATGTAGGCGTAATTGGCGAGAAAGATGTTGTCGAAGCTGCCTTTCGGCGAATATAAGGCGAACAAGAGCAGCGGCGAAGCCGTGGATTTCACCACGTTTACGCCATAGTTGCGCACGTCCTGCGGCAATTGTGACTCGGCCTGGGATTTGCGCATCTGTGTCAACACCTGATCGGTGTTCGGGTCGGTCTTCACGTCGAAGTTGACGCGCAACGTCATCGAGCCGCTGTTGGCATTGATGGAGTACATGTAGTTCATGTTGTCCACGCCGGACATCTGCTGTTCGATGGGCATGGCGACCGACTGTTCAACCGTCACCGCATCCGCACCGGTGTAGGTAGTGGAAACCTGGATTTCCGGTGGAGCAATGTTGGGAAACTGGGAAATCGGCAGTTCCGACATGGAAACCAGGCCCATCATCACCATCAGGATGGCGATGACTATCGCCACGATGGGGCGATTGATAAAGAATGTGGACATCGGGCTACCTTGTTTGGTTAGTGGTTGAAGCAGCAGGCGCAATCTCCACTGTTTCCGTGAACGGTTTGGGATCGACCTTCATGCCCTGACGCACTTTCTGCAACCCTTCCACGATGACGCGATCACCCGGTTGTAATCCCTCATTGATGACCCACAGCGAACCGATACGCTCGCCGGGATTGACTATGCGAATATCGACGACATTGTCGGCATTGACGACGGCAATCTGGTACTTGGTTTGTAACTGCGTGACGGCCTGCTGTGGCACGAGCAATGCACCGACCTCGGTCTTGATGACTGCGCGTATCCTGGCGAATTGACCGGGCCGCAGTAGCTTACCGGGGTTAGGAAACAGCACGGCGACTTGAATAGTACCAGTACTGACATCCACTTGACGATCGGCGAAATAGAACTTGCCGCCATGCGGGTAGGTCGTGCCATCGGCCAGCATCAATTGCAGAGGTATAGGATCGCGCTGCTCGGTCCGTTTTTCCTTTTCCCTAGCGAATTGTAAATATTGCTGCTCGCTCAAGCCCAGGTAAGCCCTAATGGGCTCAATCTGCGATACCGAAGTCAGCAGATTATTTGTGCTGCTTGGTCCGACCAAGTCGCCCAGTTGCGCTTTAGAGATGCCGGCAATTCCATCAATGGGTGAAGTAATTTTAGTGAAACCAAGATCCAGTTGCGCTTTTTCTACAGCAGCCTCGGCAGCCAGAACTTCCGCCCGCGCTGCCGCTTCGCGTCCCACAGCGTTATCCCGGTCACGGACGCTGACGGCTTTTTCTGGTAACAGGCGCTTGATGCGCGCCAGATCGAGCAGAGCTGTTTTCAGCACGGCCTGCTGACGTGCCAGATTACTCTTTTCTTGATCCAGATTGGCTTGGAAGGTTCGCGGATCAATTTCGTACATCAACTGACCTTTCTTGACCAGCTCACCTTCCTTGTAATTTCGCTTGATTAGATAGCCGGTTACCTGCGCGTTGATTTGAGCATTGACCATGCCGTCCAGCGTACCCACCCATTCCTGCTGGACCGGCACATCCTTCTGTATTGCTTCGGTGACTTCCACCATGGGCGGACTTACAGCAACCTGTTCTTTGGGCTTCTCGCAACCGCTAGTGAAAAATGCAAAAATGGCACAGAATAACAGGATTGAATGAGTGAAACTGCGTGTAGGATGCTGGCGGAATTGAGACAAATTTTGAGTGTGTTTCATAAAGCCTTGCCTTCATTCAAAGTAATTGAAAGTTATTTTAACTTGTTTCATCAGGCGGAACTGGCTTGATCATGGAGTCCGCAAACTGTGCTCATCCAGATTGGCTGAGCTCTACGTCGGGTAGTAAGCTGTCGGGTGAGGCGACAAATGGCTCTGTTCGTGTCAATGTTCACACAAACACACGTTTTCATAATTGGTGTGCCGGGATAACCGCCGGACAGATGCAACGCGCCGATCGATGGTTAGACCTTGTTCGGCGTAGCGACGCCGGGCGCGATGGGCATCGTCATTTTGTTGTTTTGGGCCGAGGCCGTCCCGACAAGGGCGAGCGCCAATATTGTACTGAAGATTATACTTTTCTTCATGTTCTCATCCCCAATGGGTTCTGAGTGCTAAAGTCGCGAGCGGCTTCTCATGAGGAAGTGGTCCACTCGGTTCTGTGCATGCCGCGTTGTTAAAGCGAAGTCTCGCGCAAAAATTTTGAGTTTTCGCCCCGGTTGCTTTTCATCTCCAGTTCATTCGTGGTAAAGGACAGAATGGTGCTTGAAGTAGTGGTGTTTTTGACGCGCTCATCCTCCGCGCCAGTGATCTTCAGTGTGATGGTCTTGCCGTTGAGGACCCATGATCCGCGAATGATGCCGGTGACGCCCTGCGAAAGTGTGTTGCTAATGAATCCCAAGGGGCGCAATTGCGCTACGAAGCCCCCGTCAGAGTTGAAGGTGATCGACTCTTTCATGTCGCCAACGGTACCCAGCCAGTTGCCCACGATTTTTGTGGGATAATCCGCCTCTGCGACAGGTTTGGAAGGTGTACAGGATGAAACAACGATGGCCAGCAACAGCAGTAAACCTAGCACGGGCAGGCGTGAGATGTTGACGAAGCGACCTGATTGCCGTTGGAGTTTTTCGTAATGGTTCTGTAGATTAATCATGTCTGATTCTTAGCCGCGAAAACAAGCGGAGAGCCCGCCATCAAGACAGCAGCGGTCATACTGATCGTAATTCTTTTAAAATTCATAAGTTATTTTCCCCAGAGATGATTTTAACAAGTGAGTTTAGATTCTCGCATGAATCAAGCTTAAGCAACATTCCATAGTGCTCAAAATGGGCAATCCTGGAAAATCCATTCGAAACCGGGACGGGAAGATAATTAGAGTTGGCGGCTACCGGTCAATTGTCTCCCAATTGGTCCGTTTTGGGCTCTAAAGGTGGATCTTTAGCATCGGCTGAAGCCGGTTCCAGGGTCTGGCGTACTTTCTCAGCCGTTGCGATAAAGCGTTCCAGGGTCTCGTAATTGAAACCGGCGAAGTCCTTGGCCGGCACGGCGGTAACAGTCAAAGCCCCAGTGTCATCTTTTGATACCCAGCCGCGCTGTTCAAGCCACTGAATTTTACGGCGCACGGTTTCTCGCGGAATTCCAGTAGCGCAGCTGATCGACATGGCATTGGTGCCCTTTAACAAAGCCGTATCAGGAATGGATTCGAAAATAGCCTTCCCCGTACTTGAACTATACGCCTGATCAAGTGAAAAGATTTGTTGGAAGTTTTTCCGGATATTGTAGTGGGCAATTTCTCCCAGTATCAACGCCGCATCGATGTCGCCGTCAAAATGCTGCCTGACGCGCGCCAATTGCCAGAGTATGAAGTCGTTTATCAGATAGGAAAGGTAGCGCATTCGTTGTTCATAAAGTGAGCGATTTATTGGCATTGATGTGCTCTAGTCGGTGGGAGATAGAGGGACTCGGATTCGCTCGAGCGTTTAGATAGCCCATTTTGGGCACCAAGAAATTATACTGAAATTAAATCCGTGCAACAATGCGGGCATGTGTGTTATTTGTAAATTTTGGTAGTTCGTCGACAAATGACAATTACACGCTAACTTAACCGTTTGACCAGTTGATTACGGAGTTTGCTATGTCTAATGAAAAGCCTAAACCCAGCGCAGCGGGAGCTGATGCCGATCTTGAGAAAATGCCAGTCGATCAGGTGCTTGTTAAGCTCGGCGTTCAAGCTAATCAGGGACTGAGCAGCGCCGAGGCAAAACAACGGCTTGCCCACTATGGCCCCAATGCCCTGGTTGAAAAAGAGGAAAGTTTCGCAGCCAAAATTCTGGGGCATTTCATGGGGCCTATCGCTTACATGATCGAGGCGGCGGCGCTCGTTTCGGCCTTCATTGGTCATTGGGATGATTTCGCCATCATTACCTTCTTGCTATTGTTTAACGTCGGACTGGAGATGTGGCAGGATCGCAAGGCTTCCAACGCCCTGGCGGAGCTAAAAAAAGGACTGGCGCTTGAGGCTACCGCCATGCGCGATGGCAAGTGGCAGACGGTTGAGGCGGCGACTCTGGTGCCTGGCGATATTGTCAAGATTCGGTTAGGCATGATAGTTCCAGCCGATGTTCGGATGGTCAGCGGCGACTTTGCATCCATCGACCAGGCGGCACTCACCGGCGAATCGTTGCCGGTGGCCAAGAAGGTCGGCGACGAAGCCTATTCGGGCAGCGTGGTCAAGCAAGGCGAGATGGCTTGCGTGGTCATTGGCACAGGCTCCAATACCTTCTTTGGACGGACAGCCAAACTGGTGGCGGGTGCCGGAGCGATCAGCCACTCGCAGAAGGCCATGTTCCAGATCGGCAATTTTCTCATTATCCTGGCTGTCGTGCTGGCGCTGATCATGGTCGCTGTTAAGGTTTATCATGATATTGTCATCGCCGACGATTGGGGTATCAACGATGCGCTCGGCATTTTGCAGTTCGTACTGGTTTTACTGGTTGCCTCAATTCCGGTAGCCATGCCGACGGTGTTTTCGATTACCATGGCGCTGGGGGCGCTGTCGCTATCAAAGGAACGGGCTATCGTTTCCAAACTTTCGGCAATCGAGGAGATGGCGGGAGTTGATATTCTCTGCTCCGACAAGACCGGAACCTTGACCAAAAACCAGCTCACGCTGGATAAACCCATTTTGTTAGCGAGCAATGACCCGCAAGACTGTATTCTGGCCGCAGCACTCGCTTCGAACATTGAGGATCGGGATGCCATTGATACTGCCGTTATCTCAGCACTCAAGGATCAAACTGTACTCAATAACTGGAAAAAGGACAAATTCGTGCCCTTTGATCCGGTCACCAAGCGCACGGCGGCCAACGTAACCGACTCGACAGGCAAGGCCTTTGTGGTCACCAAGGGAGCGCCGCAGGCGATTGTTGATTTCGTAAAACCCACGGCAGAAATAGCGCAAAAGGTCAAGGATACCGTTGCCGCATTGGCTGCCAAAGGTTCACGGGCATTGGCCGTTGCGCGTTCGGAAGATAATGGTGTGACATGGTCATTACTGTGCATTTTGCCGATGTTTGATCCGCCACGTGACGATTCGAAAATGACGATTGATAAAGTCCGCGAAAAAGGTGTGCGAATAAAAATGATCACCGGCGACGATACCGCAATAGCGATTGAAACGGCGCGCCAACTTGGCATGGGAATGAACATTATTCCGGCGGCGGATGCATTTCCCAAGGATTTAGACCCCAACAATGTGCCGCAGAATATTGTGGACGCGATCGAACGGGCGGACGGCTTTGCCCGCGTGTTTCCCGAACATAAGTACGCTATCGTCAAGGCCTTGCAATCGCGCGGCCACCTGGTGGCAATGACCGGCGACGGCGTCAACGATGCGCCAGCTCTTAAGCAGGCCGATTGCGGCACGGCCGTATCCGGCGCCACCGATGCCGCACGCGGCGCCGCGGCGTTGATTCTTACGGCCCCCGGCCTCTCGTCATCAACAGCGCCATCGACGAAGCGCGGCGTATTTTCGGACGCATCACCAGCTATACCATTTACCGCGTGGCCTTGACCATGGACATTATGTTCCTGGTGGTGTTGTCCACCATTTTTCTTGATTTTACCCCACTGACGGCCATCATGATCGTCGCTATGTCGCTGCTTGACGACGTGCCGATTATGGCCATCGCCTATGATAATACCCCGGTCAGCGAAAAACCGATTCGTTGGAAAATGCCCCGCCTGTTGGGGATCTCGGCAGTCCTCGGCCTGTTTTCAATTGTCGAGTCATTTGGGTTGTTGTTAATCGGCATGGAAGTGCTTTCAGACCCCCTTGAACAAGAATTCTTCGAACTGGTAACTCAGACCCAGTTACAAACCCTGATGTTTTTGCAATTGGTTGCCGGTGGTCATTTGCTGTTGTTTATCACCCGCTCGGAGCGCTGGTTTTTCCTGCGACCTTTTCCAGCCGTGCCACTGTACCTGGCGATCCTGTTTACCCAGATCCTGGCTATCCTGATGTGCGCCTTTGGTTGGCTGGTCGAGCCCATTTCATTGAAGTTAATCGCCTGGATCTGGGGGTACAATCTGGTCTGGATGTTCCTGTTGGGCGCAATCAGACTGATTACCGAGCGCTTCGTGGATTATCGTACCGCACGTCATATCAGGAGTTTGGAACTGGTGAATCAGTCATTGGAAGCACAGAGCTAGTCCAGTAGACGGGTAGGCAATGCTATTCTACCCAGTGTCCTAAACATTTTTGAAAATAGTTATTTTGAGGAAAAACCAATGTCAACTCCAACTGCCCGCACGAATGAACGAAAGAAGCGTCACGTCATTATGAATCATGCAAAACGCCCACACGGTATCGCTTTAATTGGTATCGTTCTGTTTGTGGTGGCTTGGGTCATCTGGACTACTTTGGTCTTGTAGCGTTAAGCCTTCACTCAAATCGAAGAGCACGACGATTTATTGATTCGTGTTCTTCGAGGCTAAAATAATTTAAATGGTCTTTTTCATTGGCTGACTAGACTGTTATATAAGGAAACAGAAAATGAGCTATCGCAAAAAATTCGTTGTTGAGCCCGGTGAAAAAGTACGCCTGGACAAAATTGATCCTTCGTACACTGGTAAGAATGAGTCGCACGAAAAGGCGTTGCCTGTAATACAGAAGCATGTTGCCCGTATGGACAAGCTGCAATATCTGCTTTATGCGGATGGCGAGCAGTCACTGCTGGTGGTGTTGCAAGCCTTGGATGCCGCAGGTAAAGATGGGGTGGTGCGGCATTTGTTCAGCGGCATGAACCCGCAGGGAACATCCGTGTTCGGCTTTAAGCAACCCAGCAAGGAGGAAGCAGCCCACGATTTTCTCTGGCGAGCCCACCAGCGCACGCCGGGCAAAGGCGAGGTCGTCATCTTTAACCGTTCGCACTACGAGGATGTTCTGGTTGTGCGCGTTCACAAACTGGCGGAAAAATCGGTTTGGTCAAAACGTTACGAGTTGATTAATGATTTTGAAAATATGCTTACCAGCAACGGCACACACATTCTAAAGTTCTTTCTGCATATTAGCCCGGAAGAACAGTTGGCACGCTTCAAACAGCGGCTCGACGATCCCTCCAGAAACTGGAAAATCTCTGATACCGACTATTCCGAGCGTGAATTATGGTCAAAATACGTCGATGCTTACGAAGATGCGCTGGAACTGACAAGCACCAAACACGCGCCGTGGTTCGTTATCCCGGCAAACCACAAATGGTTTCGAGACCTGGCAATCTCTGAGATTATCGCGGACACGCTGGACGAGATGGGCTTAAAGCTGCCACCTACGCATGTGGATATGGAAGCAATACGTAACAAGTATCATGCTGCCGAGCAGGAGCAAACAGGCAAAAAGAGTGGCAAAATTGACATGGAAAGCAAGGCTTGAAAGTGCGTATTTATTTTCGCGTGCCAACGACACGACAATAGTGGATAACTCGCCGGAAATATCAATGCAGCACCAACATAGTCTGTTAGATCGGAAAAACCGATTGCTTTTAAATAAATAGGGAAAAAAAATGAATAATAAACTTTTTTTTACATTTGCAGGCGTCTTCCTGTCTATTACGACTGGTATGTCAGACGCTGTCCGGGCAGAAGGACTCGGGCCGGAATCGGTTAACAAGGGCCAATCCTTTCAGATTGTAAAATCGGGAGCAAATACAGTGGCCGGTGTAAGACCCATTGCCGTGCAAACCAGTTTGACAGATACTCTGGTAAAGCAATTGGGCATTACCGCCGAACAAGCTCAGGGCGGAGCCGGGGCTATTTTTCAAGTGGCCAGAAGTGAGCTGGATAGCGGACAATTCACAGCTTTAAGCAAAGTAGTTCCTGAGATGAATAGCCTGTTAAGTGCTGCGCCCAAACAATCGGTTGCATCGAGTGGCTTGACTGGCAACGCATCATCCGCTTTGGGTAATAGGAGTAGTCCCTATGGTAATCTCGCCGGGCTGGCTTCAGCTTTTAAGGAATTGAAACTTACACCTGACATGGTCGATCAATTTGTGCCGGTAGTGATTGATTATGTCGAGACAAATGGCGGAGCACTGACTGCAAATATGCTGCAATCAACATTATATGGCGGCTTTTAAGATAAGTTCTATGCAGAAGTGCCGGATAAAACATCACTTACTCCTGTGTCGGCTACGGCAATTCATTTAAATCTCGCTACATAAAATATCATGACCAGTTTATTGATTGCCCTGAAAATTATTCCCATGATTTTTACAGCCCTGTTCCCAGTCGTTAATCCCATCGGAACGGCTCTTGTCCTTTACGGGATGACCCGAGAAGTTGACGATCAAACCTGGAAATCGATATCGAAAAAAATATCGCTGTATTCTTTTCTTTTATTATGTTTTTTTCTTTTTTTCGGTAGCTACATCCTGAAGCTTTTTGGAATTTCCATCCCGGTTGTCCAGTTCTCCGGCGGAATGGTCCTGGCATTGATGGGCTGGCAACTCTTGAGTCAAAAAGAGGCCGGTAAACCAAACACTCAGGTGGGCCTGGATAACCCTAGCCAGTCAATTGATGCGAAAACTTTTTACCCTTTTACTTTCCCTCTGACGATAGGCCCAGGAGGAATGGCAGTCGTTTTTACCTTTAGCGCACATTTTAACCAGGAATCCCTGCTTCTTGTTTCGCTGGAGAAAGGCGCCGCTGTTATTGGAATTTTCTTGATGTGCGTAGTCGTTTTCCTCTGCTACCGTAATCTTCATTATATGACCAAGCGATTTTCTCACGCCGGCGCTTTGGCCATATCGAAAATTCTGGCTTTTTTTGTGCTTTGCATCGGTGTTGAGATTGCCTGGGCAGGCTTTCAGTCTCTTAGTAGTTAACAACGGGTTATCTTGCGGTTATCTAGGATTCTTCATAACAAAAATATATTAACAAAAAATTGCGGAATCAACGCCCAATCCACTTG
>Ga0208508_1000315_pt1 | contig 13230 bp, 11 predicted proteins | sample LakWasMeta1_LOW4_2_FD_183853 | JGI IMG/M metagenome (GOLD analysis project Ga0208508, IMG submission 183853) | Freshwater sediment methanotrophic microbial communities from Lake Washington under simulated oxygen tension - Sediment Metagenome... | ecosystem: Environmental > Aquatic > Freshwater >...
AACATTTACTGATTCCTTGTAGCTTTATTGCTATTTCACTATCACTCATAAACTTAATTGTGTTACTTAATAGATTTTTAGTAGAAGGGAAAATCTGTGCTTACTTGGTATATCGATAAACAAGTGCTCGACAGATTTATTTACCCATTCGAGAACCTGAATTTAAAGACAGTATGGGGGCGTTTTGTAAAATGTTTTCGCCAAGTTTCTCTTGCATCCATATAGCTGTTTTTTTCAGACCCTCAATCATTGGTATTTCGGGAGTCCATCGTAGTTCTTGTTGTGCCTTCGCAATACTTAACACATTCCTTGGTACATCAAAACTTCGAGACGGATGAAAAACAATATCAGCTTTTTTACTGGTAACTTGCTCAATCATTCCCAGTAGATCTAGCAAAGAAATACCCGCACCAGAGCCTATATTAAACACATTAACTTTGCCGCCATATTCAGAGGCAGCGATTATAGCGCGTACTACATCTTGAACGTATATATAGTCCCTAATAACCGACCCATCCCCCCAAATATCAATGGTATGTCCGCGAAGCACCCGACCCATAAAAACAGCAACTGCCCCTTGGATGGCATCTGGATGTTGTCCTTCACCATAAGGGTTGGCAATTCGTAAAACGACAGAACGTACGCCATGAAGCTCACGATAAAGCAACAGGTACTTTTCTATGGCTAATTTAGTGATGCCATAAGAGCATAGCGGATCAGTCGCATGATCCTCATCAATTGAATCACTGTTAATCTTGCCATAAACCGTACCACCTGAAGAGGTGAATACGATGCGAACGTTTTTCTTTCTGGCTGCTTCCAAAAACTGTAAAGTTCCAATAATGTTACCTGTCACATCGGCAATCGGGTCATCGTTAGAAGACTTAGGAACAGTCGTTGAAATAAGGTGATAACACACCTGAACCCCTGAAAGTATCTGATTCCAACGATTTTCGTTACTAAAATCACCAGTCACATACTCGATGTTTGTAGGTTTACCTATTAAGCTTTCACCACTAAAATGTCGACCATAAGCGATTACTTGATAACCCAAATTAGCCAGTGATGCCACTAAATGCGTGCCAATAAAGCCACTAGCTCCAAGAACTAAACATCGCATGAAAAATCCTCCTTATAAGATGATAATGCGCCACAACTAAAATAACCGTTGCTCTAAATAGGTGTAAAAAATCTGTAATTCTGACATATCCACACCGTCAATACAGAGAACTTCATCAGCCTTATTCTGCTCAAGTACTCGTTTATAAAAATCTCGATGCGCTGCATCGCAGCCATATGGACTTAGATTAAGTGGGACATTTGAATTGCTATTCGCATTTAATCCACGAATTGTCTATTTGCCAGCATTAAATCTTCACTGACTATTAAATTAAAGATTGCAGTCAGACAATTGGACAATTTATATAAAGCGGCATTAATAATAATTAGTAACTTGATTACTATACGATAACTTTTATTATGAAGAGCAACAATCAAAGCAACATGTTGTTGCTTTGATTAGTTTCATTCAAATACTAATTAGTAGGGAATGTTATTTTTAGTATTTTTCTACCCGTAGCTTTTAAAAACTCGTTTTTAACCAGTATGTTTCCAATCCATGTGTGTCTAAGAAAAATGATTAACCTGACAATTTTTACGTTTTTCAAAAAAGCGGTCGGTAATATGGCATTATCAACACCTGAAGAATATTGCATTTTCCATAATTGATCTACTGCGTCGCTAAGACGTTTATATTCAAGTGCTAACGATGCTAGTTCTTTGCCAAAACTTGGGCTAATTGTTTGGCGAGGTTGTTCAGTTCTCAAATGATGTGCCTGATCCAAGAATGCTATAAAACTATCAATCATACCATCCCAAGACAATTTTGTTGCCGCAATAGCTTTACATTGTTTAGACATTTGTTGTAGTTCTGTACGGTTTGTGAGTAAGCTACTAAGCGTGTCTACATACATTTGAAGTTCATCAGCATCACGCGCAACCAATACGCCAGCATTTGGACTCACAATTTCCTCTTGTCCACCCACTTTGGATACAACAGGAACGACACCTGCTACCATTGCTTCTAGTAACGCAATCGAAATACCCTCATATTGAGAAGGCATCAGAAAAATATCAGAGGCAACTAAAATATCTAGCCACTTTTGATGCGAAACGAATCCAAGCATCTGCACAGTGTCAGTCAGATGATATTGTTCTAGGAGTCTTGTTAATTGTATTTTTTGTTCACCATCACCGATGATTAAAGCGTGAAACACCAAGCCACTGTCATGTGCCGCCTTAAGAATTTCTGCTAGCATATCAGGGCGTTTTTGCTCACAAATGCGCCCTGCAAAAACAATAACTGGCATATCTGTTGCGATATTTAGTTCTGCTCGTACTTGCTCTCGCGTTACCATCAATTTTTCTTCGGGCAAGGATCGTACGCCTGTGTACATCACTGCTATACGCTTAATATCTGCCCCGCGCTCTTGCATCCAATCGGCTAAATGTTGTGTTGTCACAATATTAAGATCAAGCATATCTTGATAACCAACAGCAAATCTTGGATGACCACCATTTAACCAATGTGGTTCTTCAACATGACTCATATCAATAAAAGCTACATCAGGAGATACAGACCTGAGATAAGGAAGGAAATGATAACCTATGGTACTACCTGTAATGACTACTGTATCAATTTGCCGAGATTGAATCAGATAGGCTAAAAATCTTGGGTAATCAGATATATGTAGAAAATTTGGTAAAATAAATATATCGGGGGTGAAACAACTAAACTGATGTTCCCATTGATGATGAGCCTGCAAAGTTGCACAAACAGTGATTTGGTGACCTTTTGCAGTTAATCCTTCAATCAAATCAAGATTAACCCGATCTGCCCCACCTGTTACCATCCAAGGTACAATGAACATAATCCTGCATCCCGATGGATTTACCGCTAATGGATTACAGACTAATGAATGCTCTGTTATAGTCTCATAAGGGAGTAAATGACGAAATGAAGGTTCTGGGAAGCATTCATCAATACCTGCATATTTCTGTTGTATTGATTTAGTGAATTCATCATTAACATGATCACCTAACAGTAACATTTGTTCATAACGACCGCTGTTCAGTTTTCGATACCATTGCAAATATTCTGGAATTGTGTGACCCCAATGCCCTGCTTTTGCCATTGCCAGCCAAAAATCCCAGTCTTCATGACCAATTCGTATGGATTCATCAAAACCACCACAGTCCAAATATGCTTCACGACGAATCACTGAAATAGGTGGTCCGCTATTTGCTTGAAGAACAGTTTTTCCTATTTCAAATCCAGTAGTCCATAAATATTCCTGTTCACCAAAAATTACGTTATACGAATTACAAAACGAAAATTCAGGATTGGAATCAAGAAACCAAACACATTTTTCAAGATAAGTAGGCTCAATCATATCGTCGCTATCAAGCAAGCAGACGTAGCGACCTACTGTATTATGGAATGCCTTATTTCGTGCAGCACTAGGACCTGCATTTGCTTGGTGAATTACTTTTATACGATTATCTTTAGCGGCTACATCAACCAATCGTTCTATAGCTTGTTGGTCTGTAGAGCCATCATCAACAATTACCCATTCCCAGTTTTGTAATGATTGTGCTTGTAGTGATACAAATGTCTCAACAAAAAATTCCTCGGTATTGTAGTAAGGAGTAATAATTGAAACGTCAATATGTTCACAAACTACAGCACCGCGTTTATAGTTACGTGGCAAAGCTCTACGACCAGGTAAATCACTAAAGTTTGGTTCTAATTCATTAATCATAATCAGTTAAAGCATAGTATTAAAAAATTCCGACTAACACAGCACAAGCAAATAAGGTTACCCAAGATGCCTTACAAATCGACTGCCAAGTCCACGGAATATCTCTAAGTTGAAGAAAAGGTTTTTCTATTAGATTATAAGTAACCCAAGAAACGAAATAAAAAAGACTAAAATAAAGCGGATAGAGAATAAAAGGATTTTCGTAGACACGCTCAAATATACCTAAATAGCCAAGAGACTTATTGACAGCAATAATTACCAAAATGTGAACCAAATAAAGCGAATATGAAAGCTTGCTGGTCACTATAAAAAACCCACCACGTCCATTAGTAGAATGTAATCCGTCAAACCAAGGCAAAAGCAATGCGCATAAAATTGCCTGAACCGTAAATAAATTAATCTGTAATTTTAAAGATTGTATCAGATAAGGTGTGCCTGCAAACCACCAAGTACACAGCAGCACAAACAATGCCGCTGTAATGGGTGTGCCACGTTTAATCCAATTAAACCCAGAAGACCAATAAAACTTGATTGCAGCTATTAATACACCAAACATGATAGCATCCATGCGCGACAGCACCGTCATACGAATTATCCCAGCATATTCGTTCCAATCTGAAAATAATGGGTGTGAAAGGCGAAATATATAAGCAGTAACAATAAAAGTTACAGCAGTTAGAATAATAGCAAGGTGCGCTCGTTTAGTAATTCTTTCCCAAAGTAAGAAGGTAAGTGGAAACCATAAGTAAAAATGCTCTTCAATTGCCAAACTCCATGATAATTCAAAAAACTCTGGTATTTTATAAGCAAAATTTTGCATAAAAATAAAATACAACGGGTAATCAAATAATTCATGCCTACCATGATAATCGAAACGAATAAAAGCCAACAGAGCAACCAAATACATTGGCAAGGTTCGTAACCACCGCCTTTTCCAGAATGTAGAAATATCCACAAACGAATGAAAACGCTTCTGGTCGATGAGTCGCATAATAATTGAACCAATCAAAAAACCACTGAGTACAAAAAAAAGCTCCACACCAAGAATGGCTAATTGTCCAAGTGGTTGAATCTGGGGTGATATTTTTGAATGTTGAAAACTATGCCCCATCAAAACAAATAAAATTGCAAAAGCACGAAATACATCCAAACCATAAACACGATTTGTTTTACAATAATTCTGATAGGTACTCATAAAGTTTTTGTGGATTTAATTTAAAAAAGATGCTGCGGTGAAAAAAGACCAATACAAGCGAAGATAAGTGTTTTCAGTACAGCAAAATTCCCTCTGAAACTGGTAATTTTGGTTGGCACTTCTCCTTTGGGATAACAACGAATAGTTGCTAACTCAATACAACGATAACCTAATTTGGGTACACGGTAAGAAAGATAAGCGAGCAATTCATACGTCATAAAAATATCACGAAATGGCGCGATCTTATTATCCAGCAACATTTTTCTACTATAAGCACGAAAACCCTGTGTAGTATCTGTCCATTTAAAGCCAGAAAATACACTTAACAGGGGGGCATGAATAAAACGAATGGCTAAATCTCTTGTTTTAGGCGTGTTTTCCGCAATACCGCCAGCAATAAAACGAGATGCTTGCACAAAATCTACGCCTTGCTCTAATGCTTCAATAAAACGGGGTATGGCTTCAGGATCATCTTTATTATTACCATCGATAGTTATAATACCTTCATAACCTTGCTCTAGTGCAAACGCATAAGCACAACGCAATTGCGCACTTAATTTTCCTGCGCCTGTTTTAACTAATAAACCGCGTACACCTTGCTGTTTCAGGCTATTAAGTTCTAGTGAATCATCTGTACTGCCACCATCAATAATAATAATATCCGCCATGCCATCAATTTTAATATCTACCATTCTGGACAATAAATTTTGAATTCTCTCACCTTCATTAATAACGGGAATAACTACACAATATATATGTTGTCGTCCTTGCCATAATAGCGTCTCAAATGTAGGAACTTGCCAAATAGCACAAATCTCTGGATTTATTTCACTAGACATTATTATTTTCCTTTGAATTAAGCTGTTTTAAAAGTAATCAGAGCCACACCGATTATGACTAGCAAGATACCAGCGATGGTTGTCCAGTGAAATGATTCGCGAAAAATAAACATCGAAGACAACGCAACTGTTGCAATAGCACCCGCCGTTAAAACAGGATGGGCGATGTTTAATGGTAAACGAGCCAACGCTGCTGCATAAAGTAAAAAAGCTACTCCGTACAAACTTAAGCCTAACCAAAATGGCCAGTTAAAAATAACAGAGCGAACAGAATCATCTAAGCTGGGAAACTTACGCGGCGGCATCATTGCCATTTTAACCAATACACTAGCAGAAGCATTAGACATGATACCGAGAATCAAAATTAACCACTTCATATTGTTTGTTTGTTTTGATAATGTTGAACTGCAACAAGCAATGCTCGTTTTATGGAGCGTAGACAGTGTTCGTCTTTATTGCTTAGCATCTCGATAGACACTATATGTTCAGGTAAATACTGTGCCAACGCTTGAGAAATTTTAGCATGATTCGTAGTGCCATCACCTAAAGGCAGTAAATTAGGTTCACTGGCATGAATATGTCCAACGAGATGCGAGTAATTTTTTAATACTTGATTGGGTTCTTCGTTGTTAATAGTTACAGCACCCATATCAAACTGCATTCTAATGGCAGGATGATTAATTGCCTGTACGATTTGTGCAGTATCCATACTATTAAGCATAAAATTAGCACCATAACAACTTGGGTTAGGTTCAAGACAGATTAACACACCATAACTTTGTGCTATATCACCAATCTGACTAAAAAAATCAACAGCGATAGACATGGTTTCTTGATAATTTAAACCTGTACAGTCACGATTTTTCGGTGAACCAAACACTAATCGCGTTGCACCCAAGCCAGCCGCAATACGACATACCTCTGAAAGATGTTGCAACATCAATTGTTGCGATGCTTTTGTACCAAAAACATTCAGTCCCGTTGTACCAAACAATAAAGCCTGCATTCCTGTAATTTCAATACCACGATTTATCCACCAATTTTTAACACGCACAATATCCGTTTTTGTTGCTTTGGCGGGTTCTGGAAAGTATTTACTGGGTGCAATATCTATTGCATCAATCAAAAAATCCTGTAACAATTTAGCAACTTGTTCATCCTCGGTAGTTTCCCATGCAATATTAGAAATAGCCAATCTCACGATATTGCCTCCGAATTTGATTTAATGGTTATCGGTTCAGACTGCGCGTAAGCGCGTATCGCTTGAATCGTTTCACGCGCACTATACTGATAATCTCCCTGTGTACCAAAAAGTTGGGCATATCGTGTTCGCATATCATAAGTAGCGGGGACATTAGATAATGTCTGATTGAATACGTTACCAAAACCTTGTTGTGCAACCTCAGCCACGCTGATTGGCTCGGCAGTAAAATGTACTAAAGATAAACCTGCTTTGAGTGCTATTTGAATGTCATACCAAAGATTAACCATAGGGTAAAATTGAAATACACCTCGGCTATCAATTGTATGCAGATTATTGTTATTCAAAAAATCAAAAATTACATTTTTGCGTAATCTAGGACCTACTAATCCAGGTAAACGCACAATCAAACACTGTTCAAAATTCTGTACAACAAATTGCTCCAGCAATCGACGGTGTAAGCCATAAGCATGAAGTCCCGATTCATCAACTATGGTTTCTTCATCAATCGCGATTGGATGTTTAAATACATCTACTGTGCTTATTAAAATGAAAGTTTTACATTGAACTGTTCTCAAATGAGCAATGAGTCCTTCAATCTTTTGTTTATCCGCTTCTGGTTCACGATTTGCAATCCATTTTTGAGCAGGCGCGCCCGCACAAACGACAGTATCAAACGATTGTCCCTCAATATCAGAGATATTAGTAGAACGATAAAGCCCTTCAAAAGCGGTTTGTTTAACTAGAGTTGAACCTACATAACCACTAAAGCCTATTAATGCGTTTTTCATTTTTTATCTTCTTTAAGGTTGTTATTTAACTTGTCCATAATAGTGAAATCAATTGGAAGCCCAACTTTTTCAGGATTAAGGGGGATGCCATTGAGATAAATATTCAAATACAATCCATCAGCAGTAACTTGCGTAATTTCACGGCTCTCACCATTGATAAATTTGACAATTTTTCCTGTCTTGAACTGATCTACGAATTTTTTTGTATTCGGTACAAAGAAACCAGTCCAGTTACGAGCAATGCCTCGTTGCCAATTATCGTCCGTCAAAAAAAAGCTATCATCGACTATCTTTTCTTTAGATGTTATTGAATGGTTGAGAGGGTGAGGGTTCAAATATTGAACTGAGTAAATGTATGTAATAGTAGCAATTGGTAGAAAAAGAAAAATAAATAATAATCCTGTTGTGAAAGTTTGCATTACAAAGTCACATTTAGATTTTGAATGGCTGTCAAAGAATAAGTCTAATGTCCGATATTGGTTAACTTTTTTCTCAATGGTAAAGTAGAGCAATATACCCATTGTACAGGACAAAAAAGCAGTCCACGATCCAAATCCAATAAAATTAAAATACTCTGGGTGCGATAGAGTGAATGGTTTAAGAAATAGCAGAATGGGAAAATGTAAAATATATGCTGGATAAGATAATTCGCCAATTATTCTATCAATACGATTAGTCGCCGTATAATCAAATAATACTGGAATAGCCATACTAACGAACAATAGATGCCAGAATGGCATTATTGTTTGTGTGAACGAAAGTGAAATTATGGCAATAATCGCAGCAAAATAGTGAGGAGATGAATTATTTTGTTTTAGGTGATAAGCAAGTGCGCCACCCCCAAAAAAAATAAAAGACGATGGATAAAAATAATAGTTAAATGCAGTAAAATTAACGGGACTCAAAAAAATCAATGTATCTGTACTTAATGGAAAGTAAATTTTATTTATTGATAATAAATACCCACAACCTAGCAAAATAAAGACGAAGGTTTTTTTAGTGCTTTTGAGTACATAAGGGGCTATTAAATAAAAAATTAATTCAACAGCTAAAGACCATGCGGGAGGATTGATTGTTAATCCTATAGGGTTAGCACATTGAGATGATAAAGTTTTAGCGCACAGTAAGTAAGATAAATCTTGCCCAAATATAAATAGGTTTTGAAAAACGAAAAAAAACCTAGCTCCTAGCGAAAGACTATCAAAAAAATAGTGTATATTGTCAAATGAAACCACTAATGCTATAAGAACGCCGACATAATAAACTGGAAATAGTCGCAAAGCGCGGCTTTTATAAAAATTAATTGGTTTTGTGTTTTTATATTTGCCATTCAAAACCATTGACATATAAAATCCTGATATTATAAAAAAGCAATTTACAGCATATTGAGAATTTATGCCATGAAATCCAAATACTGAGGATTGTGTATGTCCAGCGATAACTGATAATGCAAGAAACAGTCTTAATAATCCCATTTTTATAGCTCTTTGTATTTTATATTTCGCTTGGCTTTGTTTTATTTGCCCATGAAACTATATAGATAGTAGTGATTTTTATAGCAATAATGAATAAGTAAATAAGTACCGCTGCAAAGCCCAAATACCACAAAACAAAATTTATATGGACGTGTATATAGGAATGGGCTTTTGCAAGAACAAACCATGATAATGGAGGTAGTAAGAATGCAATGAATAATCCTAAGTCTCTATTACTATTTTTATGATGCTTATAGTATCTATACAAAATGCTACCTGCCGATATTGTTAGTAATATACGAAATAAATATCCTGGTATAAATTTTAGAAATTCAGTTTTCCAGTCAACAATGTATGTTTTTATGACTGTTAATGGAGATGATGATAATGCAGTAGAAAAGTCGCCAGAAAAATTCTCAGGATTACCATAAGTCCTCCTTTTTACATCCATTTCATAGATGGATTTAAGCCCTTCAAAAATAGTATCTCCCCTCATATTAGCATGTATCAATAACGCTGTTAAAAAGCCAGCACAGCCTAATAAGCAAATAATAAAGAATCCCTTTACGGATTCTGATTTTGTTAGTGTTCTATCTGGGTTAAATAATTCAAATATAAATATAGCCGATGCAAACAAAATAATAGAAGATATAAATTCATATCCTGCTAAGCATTTAAATAAAAATGAAAAATAAACAGCAATTAATAATAAAGTTTTATTTATTTTTCTTTTTGAAATAGCATAATATCCAGAAAAAACCGATGGTAAAAACCAAGAGAATGGTATCCAATATAAATTGTTTGCAAAGAGCATTATCCAATAAGAAGTTATTATTGTTATAAAAAATATTATTGAAAAACTATTTGATATTATTTTTTTATAAATTAAAACCAGTAACGCAATAGTAATTGCAAAAAACAAAGAATTTATACGGTACAATCCTTTTATACTAGGAAAAACTTTATATAATTTAGAAAATAAAATCCCTTGTATACCATATTGTGATAAATAAGGAATTATTACCATAGTTTCAGGATGAATAGCTTTTCCAGATAATTTTATGGGGATGTTAGATCCAATTTTGTTCGGACTAATAATGCTCCCAGTTACATAAATATTCGTGTAACCATTAGCGTGTGTTACCATTTTGACTATTCTTGATTCTCCATTTTGGAGAAAAATATCTCTGCCTATGTATTCGCTCAGATGAACATCCTGTTTTACGACAATACCTGAAAAATATCTTGCTATTCCATTTGACCAGTTTTCATCATTAATATTTTCCAGCTTCAAAGTAATATCTGGAACAGTGTCTTTTATTAAGCTGTAAGCTTGAAATACATGATCAATATCATATTTGAAATCACCAATAGCTACAAATCCAAAATTTGCATTTTTAGGCACTTTCTTATTGTATTTATTTGCAACTAACCCTCCTAAAACAATAGTTTCTGATTCATCGTAAGGGTAGACATAAACCTCATTGGGTAATGAGTCAAATATATTTTTTTGTATAGAAAGGAATGTAATAATAACCAAAATAATAAAAATCAATGATGTTTTAAGGCTTTCTTTAAAGTTCATTTTCTAGTCTCTCTAATACATCATAGATGTTATCAATCTTTCCACCTAATATAGAGTAGCAATTAGACAATTCAGGATGTTTTTCAAATAAGATAGGTCTGCCATCATCACCTTCATTTTTCATCAATACTGTTTTGACTTCAAAAAGTGAATCGACATATTGAGCATCGAATATAGCAGGTAGATAACGACCTACATCTCTGATCATACGATCTACACGGCTTGCCTGTTCGTAGTATTTGAGTTTTTGATAGGGATCATTGCCTTTTTTATCAGACCATTGTAAATGGGGGGTATAGCGTACATGAGATAAGGTATGTAGTTTACGGGCAGGAAACGGCATAATAGAGAAAAATGCACCATCCATCACCGTAATGCCTAGATTTTCAAGCTTTGGTGGCATTTGCATGAGAGGCATTTCAGTTATTTCGTGTTTGAGTTCTGTTTGTGTACCAAGAAAATCACCTTTAAATTGATTTAAGCCGCTGTAGGTACAGTTGAATACATAGCGACTGTCAATTAATTCCACATCACCATTATTTGCTTGAACACTTACTTGCGATAGATTATTTTTTTTACTTGAAATGGCTGTAACACATGCATCAAAGTACAGTTGAACTCCACATTCTTTTAGCTCATGTTCAGCCCAGCTTGCTAGTTTTGTTGTATCAAAAGCATATTCTTCAACCAGAAATACTTGTTCAATTAAACGAGGTTCGAATAATGTTTGCAATGTTGAATCGGCAGGCTGGATTTTAGCACCTATGTCCAAACAAAAACGTTCAAATTGTTTGGCAGTTACTTTAGAGTTACGCCGCGCAATAGCGTACAATGCAGTAAAATCTTGTTTTACTGCATTTGGCCAGTCATGTACAAACTTGGGTAGATTGATTCGGCTTCGATATGCGGTGGTAAAACTGCGCGGATAATGATAGCCATTATGTACACGCGCTTGATTATTATAAGAAGCTCGTTGCAATAATGCCGATTCACGTTCTATTAACAGAATTCGTTTAAAGCCTCGTTGCTTAGCTAGATAAATAGCAATTGCCGCACCGTAAAAACCACCACCGATAATTACTGCATCTTGAGTAATATTCTCATTTAGCATTATATAGTCTGCTCAGGATAATTATTTGACGCTGGTTTTGATGCTACTTCTTCAATATTTAATTTTTCTCGTCGGGTCATGCGTACACTGGTAAACTCTTGCCCAATATAGTATGTCGGTCCCTCATTGGATAAGCTTGCCATGTGCAGAATATATTCTCCCAGTACAAGGAGTACCAGTGAAATCAGAAAAAACATACCAGACTGTTGCAATGATAGACTAATCCAACCAGGTGCAACATCTGCTTTTAGAAATCCAATAGCAACTACATATCCCGAGTAAATAAGATTAGCAATCGCACCAAACAAAGAAAGTGAAGTAACAATACGCATTGGTACACGAGTTGTTGAAACTAAAAGTTGTATGCCTCGATCAATATTATTACCTAATCGTTTGACTCGTTTGATTTTGGGCGCAGCACTATAACTGAGAGTAATACGGCTAAAGCCGCTAGTAGCTGGTAGATGACGATAACTTATTGCAGGCTGTGGGTGTTGAAGAATAAAGTTAATAACCTTTCTATTTAACACTCGATACTGTGGTGCCTCTTTAGTTAAATGAATACCGTTTAAATAACGATACAGTCCATTAAAAATGGCACATGCACACCGATAAGCAAGGCTTTGAGCGGGCTTTTGTTCATTTTGAGCAAACACAACATCAGTACCATTGACTGCTTGCTCAAGCATATTATTTAGAAAACCTATATCTTCCATAAAAGGGTCGATAACAGCAATAAAATCGCCTAGTGCATTCTCTAATCCAACCCATGAAGCAGTATCTGTGTCAACTTCTTGGGTTAGTGCATAAACCTGTAAATTGGATTGACCACTTTCTCCTGTGAGCGTTTTAAGAATCGAAATGCTATCGTCAGTTGAAGCATTATCTACAATTATGAGTTCATAATCGCTTACCAGAGCAGCGATATTTGAGGTAGCATCCAAGAGTATTTTTTCAATGTATTCGGATTGATTATGTATAACGAAAACAACAGACAAAAAAATAGGAAACTTAACAGATTCAAACATATAAAACCTATCATTAATTATGAAAAGAGTAATAAGGTTAATGTTATAACCTTTTATATATAAGTCGTGCAAAAAAACGCATAGGTCGAGTTATTTTCCACGAATGTGACGCATAAATATTATTAATGAGAGTATAACGTTCAGTGGCTATGTTTTCCCATGCGGTACGCTGTAACTCTAAGTC
>Ga0208508_1000316_pt1 | contig 13228 bp, 11 predicted proteins | sample LakWasMeta1_LOW4_2_FD_183853 | JGI IMG/M metagenome (GOLD analysis project Ga0208508, IMG submission 183853) | Freshwater sediment methanotrophic microbial communities from Lake Washington under simulated oxygen tension - Sediment Metagenome... | ecosystem: Environmental > Aquatic > Freshwater >...
GGTGCTTAGCTCAGTTGGTAGAGCGTCGCCCTTACAAGGCGAATGTCAGCGGTTCGACCCCGTTAGCACCCACCAAAAAAACCGACGATAATGTAAGTGACTAAGCCGTTTCTATTTTATTAAATTTAGAGTGCTGGTAGTTTAAGCACTCTTTATTTTGTGAAAAATCTTCATGATGCAGAAACGCAGATTTTATGGAGTGGTAGTTCAGTTGGTTAGAATACCGGCCTGTCACGCCGGGGGTCGCGGGTTCGAGTCCCGTCCACTCCGCCAAATAAAAAAAGCGAGTCTTAGGACTCGCTTTTTTTATTTCTACTTCATGTTTGCTGCTGCAAAAGAGAACTGATCCCGTTTATCTTGTGTCATATCGCGGTTGCTGCATATCTAGCCTGTAGTAACTTGTGATATATTAGTGCGGTTTCGATATGTACTTGTTTCGTATAAGTCCATCAATATTTTACTTAACAGTGAAAATTTAAAAGAGAGTTTTATGTTAGATAGTATTCGTTCTGTTGCACAAGGCTGGGTTGGTAAAACCTTGTTAGCCTTGATTACCATTCCTTTTGCCTTATTTGGTATTGACTCTTATTTAAGTCAGGCCGGCAATAATGTTGCAGTTGCCAAAGTTGATGGCAGCGACATATCGATACAGGAATACTCGAATGCATTACAGAATTTGCGTAATCGGCTTCAGTCAGAGGGCAAGGCTGACCCGGCAGAGCTCGATAATCCTCAGGTTAAAATGCTGGTATTGGATCGCCTGATTAATCAGCAACTACTCGAAAAAGAGATTCATACGGCCAAATATGCGATCAGCGATGCGCAGTTGGCAACCTATATTACCGGTATGCCAACTTTCCAGAAAGACGGCAAGTTCTCACAAGAGCTGTATGATGAACTGTTGCAGCAGAATCAGCTGACACCTAAAAAATTCGAAGCGTCTATACGTGCTGACTTGCTGGCACAACAGGCTCAGGATGGCATCGCCAAGCTGGGCTTTATTTCAAATGCCCGTGCTGAAAGCACATTGAAGCTTCTTAAGCAAAAGCGTGTGGTGACAGTCTCTGAAATCAAGACAAAAGATTTCATTGATCAAGTAAAAGTTGATCCGGCAGAAGTTAAAGCCTATTACGATAAACATAAAGACAGTTTGCGTAATCCTGAACAAGTCAAAATCGAGTTCCTGCTGCTGTCTGCAAGCAGCTTGGTGCCAACTATCAAAGTGGATGATGCTGAAGTCAAAAAATTCTACGATGAAAATGCATCGAAATTCCAGGGTAATGAACAAAGGCGTGCCAGCCACATCCTGATTGGTTTTGGCGTCAGTGCGACAGCTGAGCAGAAACAGGCAGCAAAAGAAAAAGCGGAAGCGCTTCTGGCGGCTATTAAAAAGAACCCAAAATCATTTGAGGAGCTGGCAGTCAAGAACTCACAAGACCCTGGTTCAGCCACTAAAGGTGGTGATTTAGGTAGCTTTGGCCGTGGTGCGATGGTGAAACCATTTGAAGATGCTGCGTTTGGCATGAAAGTTGGCCAGGTAAGTGATCTGGTTGAATCCGAGTTTGGCTATCACATTATCAAACTTACCGAAATCACCGGTCAAAGCTCGGATTTTGAGAGCTTGAAGCCGCAAATTAAGGGTGAGTTGATTTTCCAGAAGGCGCAGGCCGCATTCACGGAAAAAGCCGAGAGCTTCAGCAATACCGTATATGAGCAGTCTGACAGTTTGCAGCCTGCTGCGAAAACATTTGGCGGCCAGGTGCAGGTATCGGACTGGTCATCACGTGAAGATGTTGCAAAATTCTTCAAGAGTGACAAAGTGGTGAGTGCAATCTTTTCTGAGGATTCTATAAAAGAGCGCCGCAACACTGAAGCGATCGAGATTTCACCGAATAATTTGTTATCTGCCCGTGTTCTGGATTACAAGCCCGCAACTCCCAAGAGTTTTGATGAAGTTAAAGGCGGCATTGAAGCATTGCTGAAACTGGAAGCTGCTGCAAAACTGGCTGTTGCTAAAGGTCAGGATGCGCTGAAAAACCTCCAAGCCGGCAAGGAAGTTGCAGGAGTGGAGTGGATTCCAGAAGTGACTGTGGATCGTAAAACAGCACAAGGCTTGACGCAATTGGCAATGACGCAGATTTTTAAAACAGATGTAAGTAAATTGCCGGCTTATTCAGGCCTTGCTGATAGCAAACAAGGTTATTTACTGGTTAAAGTCGTGAGCGTGGATAATTCTGCCGCAGGTGATGAAGAGTCGATCAAAGGTGCCAAGTCTGAGCTTAACGCAGCATTGGCTGATGAGTACCTGACATCATACAAGCAGTCATTACGCGAAAAGGCCAAGATCAAAGTTAACGAGAGATTGTTAATGGATAAAAATGCAGAACAATAGCATTGGATATTAATAGACTGAGTTCCAGGACTTGAGCTCACGGGCTCAGTTCTGGTTTAGTTTTAGAGTTCTGAATGCAAATAAAAAAGGCACCATGTAATGGTGCCTTTTTTATTTGCCAGCTATCTGTGATTTAGTCGATAACACCGGCCGCAGTAATATTCATGCCGCCGTCTACATAAGTGATTTCACCGGTAATACCTGAAGCCAGATCGCTGCAAAGGAAAGCGGCAGCATTGCCAACTTCTTCAATAGTTACATTGCGGCGCAAAGCAGCGTGCTTTTCATTGAAGCCGATCATTTTGTCAAAGTCAGCAATGCCTGACGCTGCAAGCGTTTTAATCGGCCCCGCAGACACTGCATTAACGCGAATGCCACGTGGGCCTAGGCTTTGTGCCAAATAGCGTACATTGGCCTCTAAACTCGCTTTGGCAACCCCCATGACGTTGTAGTTAGGCATGGTGCGTTCCGCGCCGAGGTAGCTGAGTGTAAGCAGGCTGCCTTTACGGCCTTCCATCATCGGGTAGGCAGCTTTAGCCAGCGCTGAAAAACTGTATGAGCTGATGTCATGGGCGATACGGAAATATTCACGGTTAATGTTATCCAGGTAGTCGCCATCCAGTGCAACTTTTGGAACGAATGCTACCGAGTGCACCAATGCGTCCAAACCATCCCAATGTTTTGCCAGCGCGGGGAATAAGGCATCAATCTGTGCATCTTCCGCAACATCACACGGCAATACAATTTTAGAATCGAAATCAGCGGCTAAATCAGCAACGCGTTTTTCGTGTTTTTCCATTTGGTAGGTAAATGCAAGTTCTGCGCCTTCACGCTTCATTGCTGCTGCGATACCGTAAGCGATAGAGCGGTTGCTTAATAAGCCCGCGATGAGTACTTTTTTACCTGCTAAAAATCCCATAATGAATCCTGTAATGATTTATTAAATCTGTTATTGGTTTTGCTATGCGGCACTTACTTTTGGTGTCCGCTCCTGGGGTCTAGCGCATCGCGCAGACCCTCACCGAGCAAATTATACCCTAACACCGTGATTAAAATCGCTAGTCCCGGGAATAGCGATAGCCACCAGGCGAATTGGATATATTCTTTGCCATCGGTCAGTATATTGCCCCATGAGGCCTGCGGCGCCTGTACACCCAGACCCAGAAAACTTAAACCTGACTCCATCAGTACGGCGCCTGCAACGCCCAATACGGCGCTTACAATAATCGGGGTCAGGCTGTTAGGGAGCAAATGTTTGAAAATCAGGCGGTAATCCCTTGCGCCCAGTGTGCGTGATGCCATCACATACTCACGCTCACACAAGCTCAGAAATTCGGCACGTACCAGACGCGTGACCCCCATCCATGACGTCAGGCCAATTACAATCATGATGTTGATGATGGAGGGCGTCAGGAAGGCAATGACTGCAAGTATCAGAAAGAAACTAGGGATGGATAGCATCACATCTACCAGACGCATGATCAAAACATCTACCCAGCCGCGATAAAAACCGGCAATTGCACCGAGCAGTATGCCAATCAGGGTTGAAATTCCGACAGCGACCAGCCCTACCAGTAATGATATGCGTCCGCCATGCAGCATGCGGCTTAATACATCGCGGCCTAAGCCATCGGTGCCCATCCAGTGCTGCATGGATGGCCCAAGCAGGATCGCTTTTACGTTGATTTCGTTCGGGTCATACGGCGCAATAACAGGCGCGAGCATCGCGAGCACAAATATCAGCAGGATGATAATGAAGCCACCCAGTGCCAGAGGGTTGGCTAGCGCTTTTTTAAACAGGGGCCAGTTCATGCTGTTACCCCTTCACCACACCGCGTCTTACACGCGGATCTGCCCATGCATACATAAGGTCGGCGAGCAGGTTGCCGAGCAATGTTAACGCGGAGCCTATGGTTAATATGCCCATTACCACCGGAAAGTCACGCATTAGCACTGCATCGTAAAATAATTTTCCCATGCCCGGTATGGCGAAAATAGTCTCTGCAATGACGGAGCCGCCAATCAGGCCGGGAATCGACAGGCCTATGATCGTAATCAGCGGCAGCAGCGCATTTCGCAGCGCGTGGGTATAAATCACTTTGTGCTCATTAAGGCCTTTCGCCCGTGCGGTGGTGATGTAGTCTTGATGCAGTACATCCAGCATGCCGTTTTTAACAAATAAAGTAATGCCCGCCAAGCCGGTAATGGATGGAATGATTACCGGCAGGAATAAATGGCTCAGGGAGTCTTTGACCTTGCCCCAGGTATCGAATGAGTCATAGTTCAGGCTGTGCAGGCCAGAAATCGGGAACCAGTTGTTGACTACACCTAACCAGTACATTAACAGCAGCGAAAGCCAGAAGCCCGGGATAGAGAAACCGATGAAATTAAACAGGGTGATAGACCGATCCTGCCAGCCGAGGTACTTGCGTGCGGCAATAATGCCGAGTGGAATCGCTAGCAGCAGCGTAATTGCCAGCCCCAGCAGATTAATCATCAGGGTAATCGGTAATGCTTCCTGAATGAGCCCTTTGGTCACGTTGCCGTCTTTATCTGTGGTTTGCCAGAATACAGGTTTCTGGTGACTTGCGAATGACTTTCCAAAATCCAGTGTAGCCATGCGTTTTAACCATAAGCCATACTGCACAATCACCGGTTTATCCAGATTGTACATTTCACGCAGTTTCTGACGTGATTCTTCACTGGCTTTCGGGTTGAAGGCTGATTCGTTGCTGGTGATGTCACCCGGTGCCAGATGCATGATCATGAATGAAACCAGACTGATGCCGACCAACAGCGGAATCATCCAGAGAACACGTTTAATAATATATTTAAGCATGGTTACTGACTTATTTCGTTGCGCCTGAGCGGTTGTGGAATGTACCAATCCTGAGAGTTATGACCAATACCTGCCGGAGGCGCTGGGTCATCAATACCTTTTACACGTTTGTGGATTGCAGTGAGGCCATAGCCGGCGGACAGATAAATGATCGGACTGTCTTCCAGCAAAACGCGTGCGAACTCATGATAGATTTTCATGCGTTTGTCAGGATTCAGCTCCAGACGGCCCTGTTCCAGCAGTTTGTCAACAACAGGATTGTTATAGCCGATAAAATTAAACTGCCCGGGTGCCTGCTGGCTGGAGTGCCAGATATTGAACTGGTCAGGGTCAAGGCCCAAGCCCCAGCCAAGCACTACCACATCAAAATCTCCAGTTTTGATAAAGCGGCTGATAAAGCTGGCCCATTCGATTGCGCGGATTTTGACATCAATGCCAACATCCTTGAGTCTGCGCTGAATCAATACGGCTGATTTTTCACGTTCTTTGTTCTGGTTGGTGACGATTTCAAACGCAAAAGGCTTGCCGTCGCGCTCCAGTATGCCGTCACCGTCTGTGTCAGCAAAACCAGCCTCTTTAAGCAGTTGACGTGCTTTGGTTGGGTCGTAAGGGTAGGGGGTGAGTGCCGGGTTGCTCCAGCGCGTGCCTGGCTTGTACGGAGAGGCGATGTTGATGCCCAGGCCCAGATAGACGCCATCAATGATTTCCTGTTTATCAATGGCATAGTTAATGGCACGGCGAACACGTGCATCATCAAAAGGTTTATGTTTGAGATTAAAGCCCATATAGGTGTAACTATTGCCAAGCTCTTTGTACAGTGAGAGTTTCTGCTGCAATTCAGGGCGTGCCGGAATGATGCGCGAATATTTAATCGGATCCAGGCCCATGTAATCAATATTGTCGGCCATCAGTTCGAGAAACTGCGCTGAATTATCGGGAATAATCCGTGTGATCAGTTGATCAATTTTAGCCTGGCCTAATACCGAGTTTGGATTTCTGGATAATTTCAGGTTTTCACCATGCGTCCAGCGGTCAAGCTTGTAATAGTGACTGCCTACAGGATTTCGCGCGAATGACGTCGTGTGTAGGTCCTGCCCTTGCAGCAGGTGTTTAGGCAATATCTGTAACCCCGCCCAGCTATCCAGCGCCGGAGCATAAGCTTGCGCATAAGTGACGGCAAAGGTCAGCGGGTCGGGGGTTTCGGCTTTTTTAACCAACTGGAAATCGGAAGCATATGGACTTGCTGTCTTCTCATCGGTAACAGCTTGCCAGGTAAATAAAACATCGGCACTGGTTAATGGTTTGTCATCAGCCCATTTCAAGCCTGGTTTAAGTTTGAACGTGATAGTTTTCTGGTCTGATGAAATCTCCCAGCTTTTTACCAGGTCGCCTTCAAGTTCCAGGTTTTTGTCGTACTTGAGCAGGGTGTTGAAGATGTTCGAACTGATGGCAGATGACGCTGATTCGCCGGCAATCATCGAGATTAAACCGCTGGGTTCTGCGGTCATTGCGCTGATCAGAGTGCCGCCAGCCTCACTTGGATAATGTCTGGATAAATCTGTGCTGGTTGAAGCTGCATTGCGAGAAGGTCCGCAGGCAGAAATAGTTAAAATGACAAGAACAATTGAAGCGGATTTAGTCAGGCTCGAAAATGCGTTTGTCATCTTAAGTGATTTGTTTAATTAAGTTGCATCAGATTGCTTGATAGTAAGTTTGTTGCCAGGTTGAATGCGGTTGCCATATTTTTTATTCCAGCGTTTAAGGTCGGCGACTGCAACATCGAATTTCTGGGCGATACTATGCAGGGTGTCACCGCGCTTCACAATATAGGTTTGGGTATTGTTGGTATTTTTTGCTTTACTTTTTTTCGGGTTATCGTCTTCGGCAATATTAATCCTGAGTAACTGGCCGGCTTTTAGCCGACTTGTTTTAAGCGAGTTGGCGACCATGATCTGCTTAACGCTGACTCCGTAGCGCTTGGCAATAGCCGCCATGACCTCACCATTTTTAACTTTATGTCTGACGCTACGGCTTTCTTTTGGTTCATTTTCATCGTTTGACTCGCTACTGAGCGAGTCATTCTCGATGCCGGTTAAATTGATATTGGCCGAACCATGTTCCGGATTGGCGGAAAAATCTGTTTCCGTACCCTGTAAAGCGCTTTCTGGCGTGCTGGCGGCGCTATTGCCATCTGCCTTGAAGTCCGTACGGTTGCCATTGGGGACTAATATCGTAGATGTTTTTTTAATTTTGCTTTGTGCCGGCAAATCGTTTACATCACGTAGTTTGCTCACATGAATCCCAAACTTATCCGCAATTTTCTCCAGTCGCTCCCCTTTTTTGGCGAAATAGGTTTTCCAGCTGACTAGTGGTTTATTGTAGTTTTCAAGATTGGTTCTGAACGTTTGGGCTGCCACAATTGGCAGTAGCAATTCCAGGTTTTTATTTTCGCTAGTAATGACCGGACGGTTAAAGCTCGGGTTCAATGCCAGGAATTCCTCATCGCTGATTTCGGCCAGTTTGGCAGCCAAATGTGCATCTATCTGTGCTGGGGCGGTCACTTTGGCAAAGTAGGGAGTATTGGCGATGGTTTGAATATTCAAACCATAGTTGCCAGGGTTGGTCATGAGGTTTTTAATCGCTTGCAGCTTGGGGACGTAATTTCTGGTTTCCGGGGGAAGATTCAGGCTTTCGTAGTCTGTAGGTAAACCTAATTTCCGGTTGCGTTCAATCGCGCGCGATACCGTACCCTCACCGGCATTGTATGCAGCCAGTGCCAGATCCCATGCACCGAACATGGCGTGGAGCTTTTGCAGGTAAGTCAGTGCTGCATCGGTAGCAAATGTAATATTGCGGCGGTTATCAAACCACCAGTTCTGCTTCAGGCCGAAATATTTACCTGTAGACGGCACGAACTGCCAGATGCCAGATGCGCGGCTGGTAGAGTATGCTTTTGGATTGTATGCGCTTTCAATCATGGGCAGTAGCGCGATTTCAGAAGGCATGCCGCGTTTTTCTACTTCTTCCACGACGTGAAACAAATATCTCTGGCTACGCTCGACCATTCGTTTTACATAGTCCGGACGCGAGCTATACCACTGCTCATGCTTTTGTGTGAGGTTTGAACTTGATTCAGGTATCGCGTATCCATTTTTAATACGCTGCCATAAGTCATCTCTTTCTACTTGGGGGGCTGCATTCTGATAGGTGTTATCCAGCGGAACCGTTAAGTCCAGCACCTTGGTGATTCTGTCATCACGCGCGCTTTTCGGCATAACGCCATCCCCATTGTTATAAATCGGGCTGGTGCCAGCGTTGTAGACCGGCGCCGTATTGGGAGCCGGGCTTGTATTTTTCCTGTCAGTATTTTTCTGGAGATAGTCGCTCTGGCTACCGCCTGTATTGCTCATATCCCGCAATGCAGGCTTAAAGCTGTCATCGGAGTAGATGATGATTTCATCACCCTGTACGTTGCTGACAACGCTGGATTCTGCATGCAAGGAGGTGCTGGTCAGCAGGTTGGCACCAAGCAATATTGAAAAGGAAACAGATAGTTTGATGCTGGAAGATTTCATTCAAGTAGGACGCAGGATATTTTTATTGAAATGATCAATGCGCAAAACAATAGAAATTCCATAGGTACGCTGTAAATCATAATGTAGCTGCATGGTAACGAATAGATGCTTGTAAAGTCAAGTAAAATTACAGTGTAAAATACTTTATATATTAATCATAACTTTATGATTAATAAGAATTTCTTAGCTCTCTTACTTTTGTGAAAACTTGTAGTAACGGCTGGTTTGATAAGTGCGTTGACAGCTGGATTTGTTTTGAATCGCAGCGCAGAAAAGGATTGGTTGCCAGTTCCAGCGCAATCGTGGAAGGCAGGCTTGGCAATTGCGCCTTACGCATGGCGACAGTTTCCTGTAGCCTGCGGGCTAGTGCCTCGTTATTCGGCTCTACTGATAATGCAAAGCCAATATTATGCAATGTATATTCATGCGTACAGAACACTTGCGTTTCTGGTGGCAGCGCAGCCAGTTTTTGCAGTGATGCCAGCATTTGTGAAGGGGTTCCTTCAAACAGGCGGCCGCAGCCTGCGCCAAAAAGCGTATCGCCGCAGAGCAGCCATTTTTTATCGGCATGTTCAATATAAAACGCAATGTGGCCAAGTGTGTGGCCAGGTACGTCCAATACTTTGATTTCCGGTAGCCAATCAACACATTTGAACCGGTCAGGTTCACTGACCGGTTTGTGTTTAAAATCGTAGTGTTCCAGCCTGGGAGCAAAGACAGCGGTATCGGGAAACGCTTTGAGCAGCGTATCGACACCGCCGATATGGTCTTGGTGGTGATGTGTAATCAGTATCGCCTCCAGCGCTAGATTCTGTATTTTTAACACGCTGAGCAATGGCTTGGCATCGCCAGGGTCAACTGCCACGGCTTGTACACCGTTGTGAATCAGCCAGATGTAATTGTCATTGAACGCAGGTACTGGAATAATTTGTAATTGATGTTGCATATCGTCTATTATCTGCCAGAAGGTTTCAATTTTTTCACTGAATATTGAGTCATATTGGAATAATACCCTTGTAATGAGTTCGCAACCGAATCAACCGCAAGTTAATGATGCCCGCTATGCGTGGTTTAATAGCGCACTGGGGCGTTACCTGCAGCAGGAAGAGCAATGCCTGTATGACCAGGCCGTGGTAGATTTGTTCGGCTTCTATGCCTTGCAGATGGGCTGTCCGCAGATGGACTTGCTGCGTAATTCGCGTGTTGCTTACCGTTATGCATCTTCAGACTTTGCTGACACAGCAATAAAAACCGATTTGCAGTGCTGTGATGATTTTTTGCCTATTGCTGATACCAGCCTGGACTTGCTGTTATTGCCGCATCGCCTCGAGTTCAGTGAGCGTCCGCACCAGACGCTGCGTGAAGCAGGGCGGGTCATGGTTCCGGAGGGGCATCTGGTGATATCCGGATTTAATCCGCTTAGCCTGTGGGGCTTGGCGCTAGTGTTTAAAAATATATTTTCAGGCAGGTGCTGCACTAAAACATTTCCATGGAACGGCAGGTTCATTGGGCTTGCACGCTTGAAAGACTGGCTTACTTTGCTGGGTTTTGAAGTTGTGTCTGTGGAAACCTGCTGCCATATTCCACCATTCGAGCAGGAAACATGGCGGCAGCGCTTCCGATTCATGCATAAGCTCAGTTCCCGCTGGCTGCCATTTATGGGCGGCGTGTATTTTATCGTCGCAAAGAAACGTGTGGTCGGCATGACGCCGCTTAAACCGAACTGGAAAAAGTCACCCTTGCAATCCGGTCTGGCAGTAAGGCCGACCCAGCGCAAGCCCAGTCAAAAAAGGGCAATCAGGCCGCATCATAAACACCATTGCGGGCAGTGAAGATGGCCAGCTGGCATCAAAGTGCGTGATCTCGATTAATAGATGATGCGATTGGGGTTGGCGGTGTATTCATCCAGCGTTTTTAATGCTTCAGCTTCAAGAAGCTGGATTTCAGGTATCCGGCGTTGAGCCGACGGCTTTTTAAGTTCGCTAAAAATAAATTCATCATCAAACAGAGTTGCTGCGGCCTGTATGCTGAAACCGTAAAATACACGCTCCAGACGTGCCCAATAGATGGCGCTCAGGCACATCGGGCACGGTTCACCGCTCGTGTAAAGATCGCAGCCGCTCAAATCGTAGGATTGAATGCGTTTGCTGGCATCGCGGATTGCAACTATCTCACCATGCGCAGTCGGGTCATTGGACGAGAGTACATGATTCCAGCCTTCGCCTATGATGTTTCCGTTTTTAACGATAATTGCGCCAAACGGACCGCCATCACCGGCCTCCATGCCTTTGCGGCCAAGCGCAATGGCATGCCGCATGAATTTTTCAGACTGTTCTTTATCATCAAAGCTCATTGTCATTCTCCATTGCGCTAATGTAACCCGCACACTGCAATTATGACAGCATATCTGCTGGAAAATTTATGATAGCCAGACCTTAAACCTGCATTAATATTTTTCTGATTTCAAGTTCATCCAGACCTTTGCCGATAATCACAATACGTGACACAGGCTCAGCTTCATTCCAGCCTTCAAGCAAGGTAGGCGGATAAGGCGTGAAGTGCACTGCATGAATCGCAAGTGGTGCCGGCTGGTCATCAGCGTGGATGATACCTTTTAATCGCAATAACTTTTCGCCATGTGTCTGGCATAATTTTAAAATCACCGGTTTGAGTTCACGCCATTTCAGTGTGGTTGGCATGGTCACGGTAAAGCTTTTGATTTCATCATCATGCACTTTATGTGGCAACGTGCCTTTGGGCAGGTTGTTTTTAGCAGGGGCACGCAGCCAGCGCTGCGGTTCGGCCTGTTTGGTATCGGTATTGAATAAACCTGCATCAATGATAAATGCAGGATCAATATCGCCATGAACAACCCTGTGCAGGGTTGCACCGGGATTGATCGCATTTAATTTGGATTCCAGGTTGCTCATTTGAACATCGCTGGCCAGATCGGTTTTGGTCAGCAGCAATACGTCAGCAACGGCAGCCTGTTTAAGAGCCTCCTGATTCGCTGTTAACTGTTCGAGCCCGTAGATGCTGTCTATCGTTACCACAACCGCATCCAACCTGTACACGGATTCAATTACCGGTTCATTCATGAGGTTGGCCAGTATTGGCCCCGGGTCCGCCATGCCCGTTGTTTCAATCACCAGACGTTTGAACTCCGGAATAGCCTGTAGCGCGCGTTTGAAGAACAGGTCGCGCATGGTGTCTGCCAGCTCGTTTTTCAGTGAGCAGCATAAGCAGCCAGAACTGAGCAGTACGGTATTGTCTGCGATATGTTCACTTTCAATGTTTTGTGCCAGATTGCTGTTGGCAAAAATCTGGTCAAGGCCTGCATCGCCAAGTTCGTTAATAATCACAGCAGTGTCGTGCATGGCAGGGTGGTGCAATAGCTTGTTAAGCAGCGTTGTTTTACCACTGCCTAAAAAACCTGTGAGCAGGGTGACGGGGATTCGATTATCCATAATGATGTTTGGTTTTATTCAAAGGGAATCTGCCAAATACAAGGTAAAATGTCACAAATTTTAATTGATAGCACAGTATGAATGTATTTTTTGAAGAAGACGGCAATTTTAAAGTTGCCTCTATCATGACCGAAACGCAGGGTTCTATGCAAATAGAATCTGCAAGCGGCAAGCGCAGTAAACTCAAGGCGAGTAATGTGCTGATGCGTTTTGAAGCGCCTTTGGCCGGATTTTTAGAAGCTGCCAATACTGAGGCCGAGACGCTTGATCTTGATTTTCTGTGGGAATGCTGCAGTGAGCCTGAGTTTGGTTTTGAAGAGTTTGCAGCCGAGTATTACGGACGTAAGCCCGCACCGGTTGAGGCTGCCGCGATTGCCATCAAGCTGCATAGCGCTCCTGTATATTTTAACCGCAAGGGCAAGGGGCGCTACAAAGCTGCGCCCGCAGAAATATTAAAAGCTGCGTTGGCCGGGCTTGAGAAAAAACGTCTGCTGGCAGAGAAAATGGCAAGTTATGTCGAGCAACTCAAGGCTCATATCATGCCTGACGAGTTGATGCAGAAAATTGATATGCTGATGTATGAGCCAGATAAAAACGCATTTGAGTACAAAACACTGGATGCCGCCGCCGGTGCCCTGCACATGAACCACATCAAGCTGCTGCATGCCTGCGGTGCGATTCCATCCATCCATGATTACCACCTGGGTGCGTTTTTGCGCGAGTATTTCGCCAACGGCACAGGGTTCAGTTCGGATGAGATGCCTGCTGTGCCTGATGAGTTGCCGCTGGCAGATACTGAAGCATTCAGTATTGACGATAGCACGACGACCGAGATTGATGATGCGCTATCGGTGCAGTTGCTGGCTGACGGCATCACCAGGGTGGGTATCCATATCTCTGCGCCGGCACTGGGGATTCCGGTAGACAGCCCGCTGGATAAGGAGGCGATGTACCG
>Ga0208508_1000320_pt1 | contig 13151 bp, 13 predicted proteins | sample LakWasMeta1_LOW4_2_FD_183853 | JGI IMG/M metagenome (GOLD analysis project Ga0208508, IMG submission 183853) | Freshwater sediment methanotrophic microbial communities from Lake Washington under simulated oxygen tension - Sediment Metagenome... | ecosystem: Environmental > Aquatic > Freshwater >...
TTTTGCATCATTAAACGGGTCTTGTACTTCGTAACGATGTTGGGCCTTTGATAGGTCGTTTTGGATTTGTTCGACCAGTTTTGTTTCGCTTGTGCTATTAATTTGTGCTTCCATTATTTTATCCCTTTTCGCTATCGTTCAATGCCGGTTTCGTTCTGCTTGCCTTGTTCAGGTGCGGACTCTGTACGGTGTTGGTTGGTTTCTGGTTGTTGCTTATTGACGACCTGCTCAGTCACGTTATTTAAGTGCTTCATAAAGGCCTGGCGCTGAATTGGATTCTTGATATTGGCGGCGGCATATTCGGCGGCTTTTTTCAAAAACTCATCCGGCTTGATGGTTTTTTCTTCGGGTTCCTGTTTTGATTCGACGTTTTGAGTTTTATCAGTCCAGGGATAGGCTTTTGCCTTGTCGTTGGTGTAGTGAATTTGAATGTTTGTACTATTTAGGCTTTTTTTCGCATCCAGCGTAGGCAATGCAGCGCCTTGAAAAGCTACATTCTGTTTTTCGTGAACGATTGCAAACAAGCGTTCTTTTCCGACCGCTTGAACAAGATAGTTGTCATTGTTTAATATCACGGGGCCGTAGTAGCTACCGTTTTCTTTGGCCGCTGAAATAGAGGCGGTAACATCGTTTCCCTTACCGTCCTTAATCCGATTTCCGCCCGAATCAAGCGGGGTTAGTTTGTTAATGGCGTAATCCCTAATTTCCTTCGGAACTTCATCGATATTCGACAAATATTTGCCGGGGGTTTTTTTCTTTGGTTCTGCTGGTTGAGTCGTGCGGTCAGTCATGATGAGGCTCCTAGGTGATAACAATATGCGGCTCTCGATAAAGTCGATCTTGGGCTGCGCCCGTATTGACCTATGCCCTTTCGAGCATCAATCAAATTCATTGCCTTAATTCAATCGCGCTCTTTTAGTGGAATGGGCTTTTCAAGCACACTTAAATCAAGTATTGGTTCATCGATCCAGCTCGGGTAGTCCGCCGATTCTTCGGTGGCTATGGCGGCAAGTATTTCCGTTTCGTCCATTATTCCGTCGTCGTCCAGATAAAAGTCTTCCATCATGCCCGCGAGTTCGTCATCCGATAGTTCCACGCGTTCGATTTCATTGATTGCTTGGGCGTCTAACGCTTCAAGTTCTTCATCGCTAGGCCGCTCGCTTACGCCGTCCTCGTCGTGGTGTTTTGTTGGGCTGCTTGGCCCAAAGGTGTTGTCGAGGAATGTTTCAAGGCGTTCGTCATCAATGCTGTTACCGACATTGGCCTTTGGATGCTGCCCCGCCTCGTCTTCTTCATATTCGTTTGCGGTATCAAGAGCGCTGAAAAAATCATCGACAAACGCTTCAATTTCTTCAGGCTGTAAATCGGGTCCGCTTGGAACCTGAATTCTCGATGCATCGATGGCGAGCTTTCTAAGGTCGATACCTTTTGTAATGTCTGCTATCGTCATTGGCCGACTGCGTTCTTGCACAATGGCGTCGTGTAAATCCAGATCGATTAACGGGATGTTGATCGCCAGTTCACCGCGTCCCCAGGTTGCTTCTAACAGCTCCTTGGATGGCTTTGCCTTAATGATGATGCCCTTCTTGCGAAACCAGTTGCGAATAGGTGTGTTGTCTAACGCCGCAAGCGTTGGCGATACCGTTTTTAGGCGGTCAATAAATGCGTGATCCGCGTAATAGGCAATCTTTTCACATTGAATGGGTTTTGTGTTTTCAAGGTTGATGATTTGTTTCCGCAAACTCATTTCTTTGAGTTCTTGCGGGAGCATCAAGGCCCGTTTTTGGTCCGATTCGGATTCACTATGACCGCCTTCGTTTCGGCCGCCGCGTTGCCGGCTCAACCCTTTCGCTTTAAACGTGTAGTAGCCCAGCATTTCCGAATATTCGTTTGCATCGCTTTGTTTTCGCGGCGTATAAAGTATTTGCAAGGCATGATTCGTTATCAACGTCCCCGCTCCTTCGCGGCCATAACCCTTTCGGGGTTCGGCCTCAATCTGCGAGGGCGACTGAATGATGGTAAGCATTCGCATACCATACCCAGCCATGTAGGAATTGGATTTGTCGATGATGCCGATCCTGCCAGGTGCGGCGAATTCGTCCATCAACATTAGGCATTGATATTTAAGCTCAGGTTTTGAGTACAGCAAATCGTCTGTGTTGAGATTCACTAACTGCGAGAAAAACAGATTAAGCAACAATTCGGATTCAGCGAGCTTGTTAGCCGGAATGCCTAGATAGATTGACATGCGTTTTTTGCGCACGTCTCGTAGATCGAAGTCGTTGGCGCTGGTCGCGGCATCGACAATCGGGCTAACCCAAATGGTCAACGGGGCGTTAAACGTCGTGAGAATGCTCGATAGCGTGTTATCCGACGTGCAGGTAAAACGATTTAAGGCGTCCACGCATTCCATTGACAGGGGAGGGAGGCCATTTCCATCCCAATGAAGAATTGGGACCAGATTTTTTGTGATTACGCCGTCGTCGTCCACGCCCTCAATTTCCTTGTAGTTTCGGGAAATGATTAGGTTTTGCAGATAGGTTTTAATTGGTTGACCTTTGCCGGATGATTGCCGAAGCAGTTCGCCAAAGGTGCGCGGCAGACTCGGTGTTTCGCAGAGGTACAGGGTCAGGCCAAGGAATAGGTTCCGGGCGGTATCATCAAAAAACGAATCCCGACTAACGCCAGGATATAGCGCGTAACCAATTGCCAGAATTTCCGTTACTCGGAGTCTTAGATTGTTGCTAATGTAACCCAGCGGGTTGTAGCGGTGAGTTCTTCCGTCTGCCGCGAATGGATTGAACAAGTAAACTTCTTGCCCGTGGTGGGCGCGATATTTGGAGGTAATCAGGAAATTCTCTAGCTTCACGTCCAGTGCAACGACCGACTCTGGAAAATTCAACATATTCGGAACAACGATGCCGACGCCTTTACCCGAGCGCGTCGGTGCCGCCAATAGAACGAACTGCATACCAGGAAAGAGTAGAAACCGATCTTTCCACTTGCCTACAATGATTCCGTCGTTACCGAACAATCCAGCTTGTTCAATCTCGCTCGTGTTCGCAAATCTGGCTTCGCCGTGCAACGTGCGGACATCGCGCATTAAATCGCTAATCACAAGGAGAGGCACGCCATAACCGATAACGGCCGCAATGATTCCAGATACCTTAAGCCGCTTAAGGATAATGGGATCATCCTGATAGTGTTGCCAGTATGTCCACCAGGTGGATAATTCAGTTTTATCGAATGGGTTTGTCTTGCTAAGCACAAAAAATATGAAGCCTGCCAGCCACATAATTGCGATTGTCGCGGCGGCGAATACTACGATTCCGATTAACCATTTAACCCATTTAACCCATTTAGGCATTTCCATAGTTCATTCCTTTCGGTCGATGCTGGTCATACTGGTCGCTATATAATGGAAAGAATGGCTATGCGCGGGCATCATGCCTTTCTTCTGTTGGTGTGGGTGATCGTTTAAGAGTCGGCTCATACCAGACTTCTGTTATGTGTCTTCCGGCGGCGCTCTCAATATCGTTGTGGACGTGAATCACCACATCGACTACCAAATACAGTAAGCGGCGAATAACGGGGTAGGGAAGGGTGCGGCCTTGGCGGTTTTGAAGAATCATCAACGCCAAACGTTCGAATGCAAGTTGCGGCGATCCGGCATGTAAGCTGGTAATGCTGCCGCCGTGGCCGGATGCGGCAACGTTGATAAAATCGAATGTTTCGCCGCCGCGCAATTCTGCAAGCAGAATGCGAGTCGGCTTCATCCGCAAACAGCTTTTTAGTAAGGCCGCAGCCGTTACTAGGGCGTTTTCTTCTTCCTTAGCTTCGCTGGGATAGAACAAGTGGACGTGATTCGGATGTGATGGCAAGAACAATTCCGGCACGTCTTCTATCGTAATAATGCGCTGGTTTGATGGTATTTCTTGCATCAAGGCCTTCATGAATGTTGTTTTTCCCGATCCAGTTTCACCGGCTACGACAATGACTTTTTCAAGTTGAACGGCACGACGTAAGAATTGAATGTAATCATGGCTTTCCTTGAGCCGTAGTAGTTCTTTTTCGTCCTCGTTAAGTTCGCTGGCTAATGGCCGAATGTTGTTGAAAAATCCTTGCTTATCGTAGTCGCTCAGTGTTCGAATATTAAAGGATGGTTTGCGGATCGTGACCGAGATCGTGCCGTGTTCACATGCCGGTGGTAGCACAATTTGAACACGTTCACCGCCTGGTAGGATGGCCGACAAAATCGGCCTTGTGTCTGATATGTCATTATTGGCAAATTTAGCCGTTGCAGTCGCTAGTGACATCAGGTGTTCAAACGTGAGTTCAGGCACCTCGTGCTTTTCCCACACATTTAGGCGCTCGCACCAAACTTCAAAGGGGCGATTGACTACGACTTCAGTGATTTCAGGATCATTCATCCACTTACGTGCGAATTCCAAATGGTAATTGACTGATGTTGCCCGGTTCACTTCACCGGCAATGTAATCATTGAGTTGTTGTGACATCGTAAACACTCGCAAAGTCAAGGTCGCGTGCGACGTAGATACCAATTTGTTCGCCCTGATTTTTGTATAAAGTGGGTGGAATATCGATGGAATTTCTCAAGGCTTCTGTTGCTACGCGTTGTGCTCCGCTCGATCCGCCGCCTCCATTAAAGTTTTGTTGAAGGCCTGCCTGACTGCTAAGGTTTCCAACATAGCTTGATAGACCTTGAGCTGCACTGTTTACCAATGTCAGTAGCAGTGCCCCACCGAATCGGTCCCAGAAGTGATTATCAATATAACCAGGTAGTCCTGATCCGCCGAGTTGGTCGGTACCTGGCGAGTCGAGTACTATGACGATACCATTCGGTGTTTTTATGCGGCTCCAGAGAACAAAAATTCTGGCCATCCCATGCTTCATATTCGCCTGATATTCGCCGGTGACTGTAGAGCCGCGTTCGAGCAACAACACTTTGCCATTATCGCTGTATATATTGCGCGTAACCACGCAAGCGGTCATGCCCGGCACGGTTGAATCCAGTCGGGTTTGTAATGCACAGTCGATAAAACTACCTTTTGCCAAGATGAAGTTACGATTCCCCAACGTGCCAGCTGAGCTAGGCGGCGTCCGAGTCGATGTCAATAATGCCGCCATTTCGCTAGGTGCTTCGCTTTGCGATGTTGATGATGCGTGACCGCTCAATGTGGCTGCGTCTTGATTTTTCGCCCCCCCGACCATCATTGTTGAACCCGATTTATCTAATACTTGTTGTGGCTTGCTGTCTGCCGTTTGAGCGTGTCCGGATTTGTCGAATACTATTGGTGGCATATTTTCCGCTATAGGGATAACTGTCGGAACCGGTGTAACCTGTGCTGACGGCTTCGCCGGAAGATCGGTAAAGGTCCGGGAGGGAACCGCACTTGTGATTTGCAACTCCTTTTGTGCGGAGTTTTGTGCGTTTCGATTTTTGTTTATCTGGTATTTCCAATAACCAAGACTTCCAGCAAGAACAATAAATAGAACGATAAAAAAAACAATTACGCCACGTGATGCGGTTGATGGCCCCCTTTCATTAACACTAGGTATCCCACGTTCACCTTCGAGCGCATGTAGCTCGACTTCTTGTGGATTTATTTCATTCATGATTCGTCTCCTCTCCTGAAATAATGACGCGCTTCACACCTGGAACTGTTGTGCCGTTATTTGCTGGTACGCCGTCCATATCATAACTATCGTTATAAATACCAACGACTGAGTTCCCGAGTCTAAGAACAAATTCAGATGCGACGCGTTGAATAACCATCACATCTTTATCTACATGTGTGTTCACTAGACTTTCTGATTTATCGGCGGATGCTATAAATACAGCCGGAAAATCCCTGTTATTTGGGAATTTTAGGTAAGTAAACCGGCCGTCGTCATAGGCTAAGGTTGGTGCAATTCCTTCGGAATCTGGCCCGACTTGCATGGAATAATTCCAATTTCGCGGGGCTGTTTCAGCATCAAGCTTTACTTTGGCCGCTTGTGCTTCTGCCGCCTTTTTTGCTCGCTCTGCTTCATCCTCCGGATAGCGGAATTCGACGCGGTAAGAAATCTTCTGATTGGTAGCTGGAGCGCCGCTATTCGAACCGGGAAGTAGCTGCAAATCGAAATCGTATAGCCGCAAGTTCGTTTTCACGAGCAAGTTCGTATTCCACTTTCCAGCCTCTGGTGGTATGGAGGGCTGGCTGTTTTCTCCTTTAATTGATTGAGGCTTGATGTAGAGAACATTTTGACGGTCCATGAAGTTCCAGCCTTGTGTGAAACCGGAAGCTATATCAAGTACAGTTTCGTCAGAGCTAAACACTACCCTAGTGCTGAGGCCTGGAACCGTCCTGACAACAACAACGTCTCCAGCATTGTAATTAACGTGCTGGATACGGTTGTCGAGCTTTGAGCTTTGCGGTATATCCACCGCGAAGATAACTGTGCTGTGCAATGTTAGGGCAGTTGCTATTGAAATTAGTGCGCGAATCATTGTTTACCTCCTATCATTTCAGGATCGACGCGATAGCTCAGCACTTGGAATCCAAACGGATTAATTAAGCGTTGACTTTCTTTAATGATGGATGGATTGCGATATTCGAAGGCAATAGTAGCTAGCCATGAGGTTGATGTCCCCGGCCCGTCTTCATCAACTCTCTTTGTGGTTTTTATGAACCGGACTGTTCCGGTTTCTGCTCCTGAAGGTACTACACTAATAACCTTCACTGTTGCGCGGACGTTTGCCCCATAACGCTTGTCGAGCGCTTCTTTTCCTTCAAACAATTCCGCATAAGTCTTTCCGACGGTTGTTGATGAAAGCAGCCCTACTTTCTCATAATCCAGTTGTAATGTGTGCCAGTCATATGTCTCTCTGGCAAGGACGTATTGAGCGAGCCAATACTTATCCATCACTTCATCGCCAGTCACTGTTTTATCATCCATTGCGGTTACGATGTCGGGAACACCTGTTGTATTGTCAACTCGGACAACATAGGCCTCTGTTGTCTTTAGAGGCATCATGAGGACAATTGCAAGCCATGATAAAACAGCCATAATTCCGGCTAATATGGCGACAGTCCATGCTCTCCTTTCTGATTTTTCCCTGTTTAAGGTTTTAGACGCCTCCCAATCCATAGCTTCGTCGTGCAAGTCTTTATTATTACTTCCTGACATGGTTACTCTCCTGTTGATTAATAGCTGCTTCTGATGCGCCCATTGTTTCTACCTGTTTGTTTATTGGTACGCGCTGTATACCGTCTAGTGTTGATAGTGTTACGTTTTGCCATGTGCAACCGGCGAGTGTCGTAGTTAAAGAGATAGCGATTACAAATTTCATGGTTAGAGTCCAATACAGGTGAATGTTGAATCCATTATACTATTATTTGAAAACCAAAGTACCATAATTTGGTTTTTTTTGGGCAATAGTCTCCTTCCTTTTACCAAGGTGGTTATTGTTTTATACTGCCGCCTCTAGCCCGGCCCCAGTTTTTGCCCATGTTTTGCGCGACGTGCTGGCGGTATGCTGGATTCCACATGGTATTGCCTGCAATTAAGTGATTGCCTCGGCGAGCCGTTGTCATCATGCCCGACTGCATGTCGCGTCTTGTGCTCATTGGATTAATTATGTCCCCAGCGGTTTTGGTTGCGCTGAGTCCCCCGGTAACAGGCATCATAAGGTGGCGAATTCCCATTGCCACCATTGACATGCCACCGGCCAGTCCAGACGCCATGCCGCCCACCTGTAAAAGAATCCAAAGCAAAACACCTGTTAGTGCGCCGATTTGCATCGCAGCGAACATCGGGTTACTGTCGCCGCTACCCGAAAAGTCAGCGGCGGCCACAAACGTATCATAGGATGTCATTGCAAACGTCATAACAATTGCAGTGATGACGACAGTGAGTGTGTAATTCATCACCTGTGCAAACCAGCTATCAAAAAATTTCGCGGTTATAGGGAACATTAAGCTCATGACAAATATCGGCCCAAGGGCGAACATGACTGCGACTGCGAACTTCGCTACGATAATAACAGCGCCGCCGATCATCGAAACCAATATTGTGCCTATTGCAACCGTAAGGCCGGCCGCGAACCAGCCTAATGCTGAACCTATGTTAAAACCTGCTTCGTCTGCTTTTTGAAAACACTGCTCGACAATCTCAATACCTTTGCCAAGCGAGGTATCAAGAGTTTCATAAACAGAACCGGCTGGCGCTTCATTAACAGCCATAGCATCTGATAACCCAGTTTCCAATCCTTCAAATGCCACCATTATTCCATCGACATAACCATCAACTGTCAGTGCAAACACAGCGATAATGCTGATTTTGATGCACTGCTTAACGAACGTCCAAAATGAAGACTCCACTGCGCCGGTTGCAATCGCATAGCCAGTAAGCGTGATATATAGCGTGACTCCCGTTAATGCCACTAACTGCAAAGCAGTCATTAAATTAGTGGCGGCCGGCGTAACAAATGCATCGGTTGCGTTTTTGACGGTATCGCCAATAAACTGAAAAACCATTGGGTCCATACAGATGTCCTATTTATGCTGCTTGAGGTCGGCGGCCGTCAAGGGAGCTACTTTAATAGCGCCCCCTCTTGCGGCCCATACACTGGATGCGTCGGCTCGACTTGCGTTTATGCAATTAGGTGCCGCACCAATCTGGCCAGGATTATTGCGGCACTTAGCTAACATGCTATGACGCTCTGCGTCATGCGCTTTGTACCAGTCAACGGTTTGCACTACTTCCACGACTCGTGCAGCTTGCGCCGCTGAATCTTTCGGTGTATCCGCTGTGGATGTATCCGTTTTTTCCTCTTTGCATCCTGCCATTACTGACAACAAACCTACCGCCAATAAAAATATTGCTGTTCTATTCATGATCGAAACTCCTTGTGTTTCTATGGCGGTAGGTACGCCGCCTTCTATGGGGTGTTAAAAGTGATGGGTTCGGCAGAGATGCCTTTTTTAGCCGCCCAGGTTCTAGCACTAAGCTCGCGCTTTTCCTGTTGCTGCATCTTATCCTCTGCTTCCGCTACCATTGCGTACATTTGTAACTTGGTTTGCTCATTTTGTATGTTAGCCTGCTCAGTCCCGATCCTGGCTTGAAGTTCAGCAATGGCTTTCGGGTCTTGAGTATCATTTATCCTCTCCATGAGATTGTCGATCTGTGTCATGCGTTCTTGTGCTTTGCTATACGCATCCATAGCAAACCCTTTATCTTGAGCGCCCTTTACAGCTAAAGACTCGCAAGTTAGACGCTGGTCATCAATTGTGATGTGTTTACAACTGTCATAGACTTGTTTGTATAGTATTTTCGCCGTACCTGATAGGCCGGCATAACCCCCCTGCTTCACACTGTCATAAACCTTTTGCCAGTCTTGCGGCAGGTAGTTCCTGAGAATCGGGTTATTCATGATGTTGCCTAGACCGCGCGAACCATTTAGGCTGTCATAGGTCCCTTTTAGTTGGTTAAACTGCAGTTTCATTCCATCAAGCTGATTTTTCCACGCGCTGGCTTGGGCTGCCCACCCAGCGATGGTGGTAGGTGTAATATCTATAACTTCATCAGCTTTGGCATAATTAAGGCTGGATAACGTGATCGCAACACAAATAATAAATTTTTTCATAAAATTGCCTTATTATTTTGATTTTGAGGACGCCACTCTCGCCTTACGGCGTTCGTGGAAGACGGGGAGCCAAATATTAGGATCATCGCCGACTTCGGCGGTGATCGTATCGAGCAATTCGACGTTATCAACACTACCTGATAGGATTGCTAACTCATCATCGAAGCCTGCCAGATCGAGGCGACCAATCATTGATTGATGGCCCTGCTTGATCAGGAACATCCGGCTTTCCTCGCCCATATTTCTAATTATGTCGAACTCAGCTTCGGATACCTTGAAACCATTAACGTATTCATTAAAGTCTGCTTTTGGATTCGGCAAATAAACTTCTGTCGCCACTTGTTGCACCAGAGCTGATGCAATTTTCGAATTCAATAAGCTGCTAGGCATTTGTGTTGCAAACACGCCAAAGCCGTTTTGCTTGCGGATCGTAAGCTGCTTATTACCCGCGAATTCGGCAAAGGCCTCATCATCAACCCATTTCCACGCTTCATCCATCCAATAAATAAAACGGCGTCCATCAATAACCGATTCCATGCGATGCAGCAAATACATTGAAATAGGTGTACGGACATCGGCATTGTCCAGAAAGTGAGTACCGTCAAATCCGTAATTAGTATGCGTGGTGAAATCAATTTCATCGGCCGGGCAATCTAACGCCCAGGCAAACGGCCCTTGCCTGCCGTTGCCGTCGTCATAACACCAACGTGAAAGCCGCTTTACAATACTGTTCTCACGATCTTCTTTATCGGTACCCTCGGTCATATTTTGGATGACTGTTGACAACCGACGTAAGCCAGTAGGCATATTCATGACGGTGCGAACTGCTTGACTGATCCGTAGTTCATCAGACGTGGTAACGCGTTGGCTTTCGCCCGATACCAACACACGAACGAGTTTCTCCAAGAACAGAATATTTGCTTCGCTCTTCTCCATCTGAAATGGGTTAAAGCCTGTCGGCAACCCGTTTTTTATGGCAAGGTATTTGCCGCCAATGGCCTTGATACATAGCTTCGCACCTTCGTCTTTATCGAAAAAGACCGATGTGAACCCAAGTGGTGCATTGGTTTTGTACTTCTGTGATTGCAGTAGTAGCGCATTCATCAAAACGGTTTTACCTGCACCGGATTGTCCTATTATGCGGGTATTGCCAAGAACTTTTTTATCGTAAGAATCTTCATCACCTTTCGAGTAATGAAAATTGAAATACAACGGCTGTCCTGATGGTGTTTTGCATATCATAACCGCCTGCCCCCACGGGTTGCCGTCGCGTTTACCGGCGCGGAAGTTGTGAAAGCTTGATAAGCCGGCAAAGTTTTTGCTGGTTAGGCCGGCTACACGCGGCCGATAGCTCCAATTACAGGGCAGTTGTGCATAAAATGCAGCATCTGTTGCGGTCGCCACTATGGCAGCCAGAAACCCTCGATCCTGAATAATTGTCATCGCCGATGTTGTGTTTCTCCGTACTTTTTCAACGGACTCACCAAAGATCACAAGTGAGTAATGATATTCACCCATGACAAACTCGCCTTGGATTAATTGGTCAATCGCCTGCCGCATTTGTTCGAGCTGGGTAGCGCTGCCGTCTTCGGCATTCTGGAGCTGCCCGAGCTGTTTCTCTAGGAATTCCTTGCCTTGCCGTTTCGCCATAAAGCTATAAGATTGCGTTACGACATACTCGTAATCTTCATACATTAAGCCATTCAAAATGCCTGGCTCGGTATGCGCCGTGTAGTCTTTAAAGTCAATACATTGGGCAAATCGTATTTTTGTCGGAGAGCGGATTTCTATCGTTTCAGTACCGACGAAAATCCAGGCAGTACCGAGATATTCATTAAGTGGGGCGTTCGGGACGCGCACTTTTTGCCACTCGCCAGACACAAGAAAATTTAAAAACGACAGAGCATGAGAAAACAATACGCCATTTTCTTCATAGGTTGTTAATTCTTCAGGCTTGCCGCCTTGTTTTTCGTCTGGGCCATAGCGGCGCAAGCTCGATTCGACTTGGTACGCAATGTCGTCTAGTTTGCGGATGGCGGCCCGTTGATCCTCCATAATTTGATTGTGTGAGCGCCTTCCCGCCTTCAAAAAAGCTTTATCCATTCGCGAAGGATTCGGCCGATACACAACGGTCAAATATAGTTCGTTTGCCATCATTCGATAACCAGCAAATGAATCGTAATATTTTGTATCGAAGTTTCGACAAAATTCATTGTCAAACGAGGATTTTAATCTGTCCGAAGTTTGCCTGTGAACGCAATGCGACCAAAGGGCTATATTGCTCGAACCAATTGATCGATACAGTGTATTTAATTGGTCTTTGCGTAATAGAATTTCATCGGCGTCCGCCGTCTCAAAGCTGATGCCCGCCAATTTCCAGGTACGCATATAATCGCCATCTTTAGTAACGATTGTGTTTGCTGAAACATGGCTACTGTATGGTAAAAATGGCGCTACAGCCCTTTCGTTGTTCGTTTGAAGAAAATATTTAGGTTGCGCTGACATATCGCCTCACTTGTTGCGTTGTTTAAAGGGGATAGGGCTGTAGGTTGATGCCTTCCAGAAGTCACCGTTTCGATTGCAATAAAATAACCGGTTTAGTAATGGGCGATTAACGCCTCGGAACATAATTCTTAGTCCCAGCAACCGAAACTGCTGGTCGTCGTGTTTGGTGATGAGCTGCATCACCACAATAAGCGGGATAAGTAGCAGCGAGACGAGTAAGGATGTCCAGATCGATAGGAGTACGACCGTTCCGGTCACGATAGTGAGCGGCACCAGAGGTACACCCAGGACCATAGCTGGCCTTGTACACCCCTTAAATAGCGGGTCGCGTGGGTCATTGCCCTCAATTAGATCCATTGTTAACTCCTTTACGATGCATCGAAATCCATACTAACCCAAAAGATACGCTGCTAACTCTGCAGCACCGCCGACCAGTAGGCCACCGCCCAAAATTTTGCCCACTTCTGCGATGTCCGCGTGCTTGAACAAAAATTTATAGCCTGCCCACATGATGGCGCAGGTAACAACAGCAATAGCGATGCCTTGCAGCACGGCTAAAACGTTTTGGACAAATGTGTTTACTTTGTCCAAGCCGCCCTCTGCGAATGCAGGCTCAACCGCTATAAGGGTCATTAGTGCTAAAACCCCTATAGTGGTAACGTTACTAATTAGCTTCTTTGTCATGTTGTACTCCAGTTGTTTAATTTAAAAAATCGGGATGAATTAATCTTAATTTGGCAATTACTCGGATTATCCTCATTAACATTAGCCCTAAGCATACACCAAAACACTATAAAACGGAAGCCAAATTATAATACCTTGGTTTTTTCTGCCTTATCGGTTTGCCATCTTTATCATCCATAATTGTTTTGCAGTCCTCCTTGTAACCGCTGCACCCCCACCAGTAGCCGTACTGGCCTTTGCGTCGGTGCATTATTCGCCCACAATCGGGGCAGGGTGATGTTTTGAGCACAAGCGGCTTACCTTTCGCGTCATC
>Ga0208508_1000321_pt1 | contig 13150 bp, 8 predicted proteins | sample LakWasMeta1_LOW4_2_FD_183853 | JGI IMG/M metagenome (GOLD analysis project Ga0208508, IMG submission 183853) | Freshwater sediment methanotrophic microbial communities from Lake Washington under simulated oxygen tension - Sediment Metagenome... | ecosystem: Environmental > Aquatic > Freshwater >...
AAGTGGAAAGCCTTAGCTTCTATAAACCGGACGAAGACTCCCCTGAAATGAAATACATGGCTGAACGCCGTGCGGCTATGGGTGGTTTTGTGCCGCAGCGTCGTCGTAAGGGCAATGAGCTTACAGTGCCTCAGTTATCAGCTTTTGAGAATATGCTGGGTGCGACAGGTGAGCGCGAGATTTCTACTACGATGGCTTTTGTACGTATCTTGTCTACATTGGTACGTGATAAAGAGCTGGGTAAATATGTGGTGCCTATCGTGCCAGATGAAGCGCGTACTTTCGGTATGGAAGGTATGTTCCGTCAGCTTGGCATCTATGCAAGCCAGGGCCAGCTGTACGAGCCGCAGGATTCTGACCAGGTGATGTTCTACAAGGAATCTAAAGACGGCCAGATTCTGGAAGAGGGTATTAACGAAGCCGGTGCGTTCTCCAGCTGGCTCGCGGCGGCAACGTCATACTCTGTTACCGGCAAACAGATGATTCCGTTCTACATCTATTATTCTATGTTCGGCTTCCAGCGTATTGGTGACTTGGCTTGGCTGGCTGGCGACTCGCGTGCACGTGGCTTCTTGCTGGGTGCAACAGCCGGTCGCACAACATTGAATGGTGAAGGTCTGCAGCATGAAGATGGCCATAGCCACCTGATGTCAGCGACGATTCCAAACTGTGTGTCTTATGACCCGACATTTGCATATGAACTGGCAGTAATCATTCAGGATGGCCTGCGCCGCATGGTGCAGAATCAAGAGGATGTGTACTACTACATCACCTTGATGAATGAAAACTACACGCACCCTGAGATGCCGAAAGGTTCCGAAGCCGGCATCCTCAAAGGTATGTACAGCTTCAGTAAATCCAAGGCTAAAGGCGAGAAAGTCCAGCTGATGGGCAGCGGTGTGATTCTGCGTGAAGTTATTGCGGCAGCTGAGTTGCTGGAAAAAGACTGGGGTGTGTCTGCTGATGTTTGGAGTGCTCCAAGCTTTACTGAGTTGCGCCGCGAAGGTTTGGATTGCGAGCGCTGGAATATGCTCAATCCGGAAAAACCGCAAAGAGTCAGTTATGTTGCACAGTGCCTGAAAGATGCCAAAGGCCCTGTGGTTGCTTCTACTGATTACATGAAGAGCTTCGCAGAGCAGATTCAGCGTTTTGTGCCAGGCAGATTTGTAGTACTGGGTACTGATGGTTTTGGCCGTTCAGACAGCCGCGAAGCGTTGCGTGACTTTTTTGAAGTGAATAGATATTACGTTGTGGTTGCCGCACTGAAAGCTTTGTGTGATGAAGGCAAACTGCCTGCAGCTAAAGTTGCAGAAGCGGTTAAAAAATACAACTTAAATTCCAATAAGCCAAACCCAACGACAGTTTAAGGATACACACAGATGGCAGTTCAAGACATATTCGTCCCTGATATCGGAAATTTCGATAGTGTGGATGTGATTGAAGTATTAATAAAAGCTGGTGACACTGTTGCCAAAGATGACTCATTGATGACGGTTGAGTCTGATAAAGCTTCTATGGATATTCCAGCGCCGTTTGCAGGTGTGGTGAAAGAAGTAAAAATCAAGGTGGGCGATAAAGCGGCACAAGGCACTTTGATTATGACGATGGATGTTAGCGAGGCAGCAGCGGCACCTGTGCAGGCTGCCCCTGCCAAGGCTGAACCAGTGGCCGAGGCGCCTAAAGCGGCGATTCCTGAACCAACAAGACCTGCGCCTGAGCCACCTAAGCCAATCGCCCCTGTGAACCAGCCGGTACCGGTTGGCGAGAGCGTGGTTGTAGCATCCGGCAAGCTTTCCCATGCTAGCCCGTCCATTCGTCGCTTCGCCAGAGAATTGGGCGTGAACCTGGCGCTGGTTAAAGGCACTGGCCCTAAAAACCGTATTTTGCAGAACGATGTGCAGGCTTATGTAAAAGGTGAGCTGTCTAAACCGCGCACTGAGAACATGGGCGCCGGTGTGAGCAGCCTGGCTGCATTGCCGATGCCGGTGATTGATTTCAGCCAGTTTGGTACGATAGAGACCAAGCCGCTGTCACGCATTAAAAAACTGTCAGGTGCCAACCTGCATCGTAACTGGGTAACAGCACCGCACGTGACGCAGTTTGATGATGCTGACATTACTGACTTGGAAGATTTCCGTAAGTCTATGCAGGCAGATGCCGAAAAGCGTGGCGTTAAGCTGACAATGCTGGCATTCCTGATTAAAGCTTCTGTAAATGCGCTCAAGGCATATCCAAACTTTAATGCATCACTGTCACCAGATGGTGATAGCCTGATTCTGAAAAACTATTTCAACATCGGTTTTGCCTGCGATACGCCAGATGGCCTGGTGGTGCCGGTGGTGCGTGATGTGCACCAGAAAGATGTGCTGGATATTGCACGCGACCTTGGTGAATTGTCAGCCAAAGCCCGTGAGCGCAAATTGAAGGTAGAAGAGATGCAGGGCGGCTGTTTTACAATCTCCAGCCTGGGTGGTATTGGCGGTACGATGTTCACGCCTATCATTAACTGCCCTGAAGTGGCGATTCTGGGCGTATCCCGCTCATCCATGCAGCCGGTTTATAACAAAGCGACCAATGGCTTTGAACCACGCCTGATTCTGCCGATGTCATTGTCGTATGACCATCGCGTGATTGACGGTGCAGATGGTGCACGTTTCACCAGCCATATGCGTATGATGCTGAGCGACGTACGTAGATTGTTGCTGTAATTTTTAGGTAATAGTAAAAAAGGGTGCGATTTTCGCGCCCTTTTTACTTTGGATGGATAGCAGATTTTGTGGTTATATTTAATGCAATTAGTCGCATGATTAAGCGGGCAATGTCATTGGATGGCATGGTTTGATGATAAAATTGCAGCAAATAACTAAAGTTAAAAGCAAGGGGTAGGCATGAGTAATTTAGTCGAAGTTTTAGTACCTGATATCGGCAATTTTGATAGTGTTGATGTGATTGAAGTGCTGGTAAAGGCCGGTGATGTGATTGCGAAGGAAGATTCCCTGATTACGGTTGAGTCTGATAAAGCATCGATGGACATTCCATCATCCCATGCCGGTACGGTAAAAGAAGTTAAAGTTAAAGTTGGCGACAAAGTTGCAAAAGACACGCTCGTGTTACTGCTGGAAGCAGAAGCGGCATTTGCTGCGGCACCAGCTAAAGCCGAAACGCCAGCAGCTAGCCCAGCGCCTGCGGCTGCCGTACCCGCACCAGCTGCTGTGCCAGCTGGCAGCAGCGACATTAACACACAAGTGGTTGTGCTCGGTAGCGGCCCCGGCGGCTATACCGCAGCGTTTCGTGCGGCAGACTTAGGCAAGCAAGTGGTATTGATTGAACGCTACTCAACGCTGGGCGGTGTTTGCCTGAACGTGGGCTGCATTCCATCAAAAGCCCTGCTGCATACAGCCAAGGTGATTACAGAGGCTGAAGAGTCCAGCCATCACGGTTTAAGTTTTGGTGCACCAAAAATCGATCTGGAGCAGTTACGTAATTGGAAAGCCAATGATGTGGTCGGCAAATTGACCGGCGGCCTTGCGGCCATGGCAAAGCAGCGCGGCGTGACTGTAGTGCAGGGTGTAGGTAAATTCACCGGTGCTAACCAGATTGCAGTAACAGCAGCAGACGGCAAAGTAACCACCGTAGGTTTTGAAAACGCGATTATCGCTGCCGGCTCACAGGCAACCAAGTTCCCGGGTGTAGCTGCTGATGAACGCATTATGGATTCTACCGGCGCACTGGCATTGGCAGATATTCCTAAACGCATGCTGGTAATCGGCGGCGGTATTATCGGCCTGGAAATGGGGACGGTTTACGACGCGCTTGGCACAAAGGTAAGTGTGGTTGAGTTTACAGACGGCCTGATTCAGGGCTGTGACCGTGACTTGGTGCGCCCGTTGCAGAAACGCATGGAAAAACGTTTTGAAGCAATTATGCTCAACACTAAAGTTGCAAGCATGGAGCCTAAAAAAGACGGTATCCATGTGACGTTTGAAGGGGTTAACGGTAATGCGGATGCACCTAAGAGCGTGGAAGTCTATGACCGCGTGCTGGTTTCAATCGGCCGCCGCCCTAACGGCAAAAACATCGGCGCCGAGAATGCAGGTGTGGCAGTAGATGACTACGGCTTTATTGCCGTGGATAAGCAGATGCGTACCAATGTACCGCATATTTTTGCGATTGGCGATATTGTCGGCCAGCCAATGCTGGCGCACAAAGCGACACACGAGGCTAAAGTAGCGGCTGAAGTGATTGCTGGCGAAAAAGTTGAATTTGTTGCCTCTGTAATTCCATCAGTGGCCTATACCGACCCCGAAGTGGCTTGGGTAGGCGTGACCGAGATTGAAGCTAAAGCCAAGGGCATTGCGATTGAAAAAGCCAGCTTCCCATGGGCAGCCAGCGGCCGTGCGCTTTCTATTGCACGTACCGAAGGCTCAACCAAGCTGATCTTCGATAAAGAAACGCATCGTGTGATTGGTGCTGGCATCGTTGGTGTGAATGCAGGCGAATTGCTGGCAGAAGCCGTGCTGGCGATTGAAATGGGCGCAGATGCGCATGACTTGGGCCTTACCATCCATGCGCACCCGACTTTATCTGAAACGGTGTGTTTTGCAGCTGAGATGAAAGAGGGCACCATTACTGACCTTTACATCAAAAAACGCTAGTACTCGCTAGTACTTTAGACGGCAGCATCTGATTTTGCTGCCGTACTAACAGCGTTTATGCCCAAGCGCAGGGGCTATGCCGACCCTGTCGATAGTAATCTTACGATAATTCATGCAATTACCATGTGCCAATTGCGGTGGTGTTTCCATTGACGATTGAGCCACGAGTCCGTGGCACCGGTTCTTTAAGCCGGCCACATCGACGCAACTGTTTCAGACCGCTTAGTTACAGCTCACTTCTTTAAGCTCTGCTGCCGGGAAACTTGGTTTTAACTTCTTGATTTCTGCGTTGTCGTTTTCTGTCAGGTTGCCTAGCATCAGGCTGTAATGTGATTTGCCTTGGTTGCGCAGGGTCTTTTCAACATTCTTGACGCCTTTGGCTTGCAGTTCATGCTGCAGTTTTGTAGCGAGTTTTTCATCTTCAAAAATGCCGAATGAAATAGCGTTTTTCCATTTTTCTTCCTGCACTACAAATAAATCTTCAATGCCCATGGCTTTATATTCAGCCGCCCTTTTTTGTGCTTCTGCCAGTGTCTTGGCTGGTGCCTTGTAAACCCAGAAACGCTTGGGCTGTTCGGAGCTCTGCTCTTTAGTGGTTGCTTGCAGAGATAGTTTATCCAGCGCTTTTTGCGCATTGGCAATGCTGCTGTCTGAAAACACGCCCCATTCAAAACATGTGGCTTCCGGGGCAGGGACGGGCGTGTCGATGACAGGTGCCGAAGCCTCGCGTTTTGGCAGGGCGCTGAGCTCATCCTGTGATAAAACCTTGATTTTTTCTGGGCTTAACTCAGCCAGTTTAATCTCCGGTTTTCCGGGTAGAAGGTAGCCTAAGCTGAAGTAAGCCAATAAAGCCAAGTTGATAAGAACCGATAGCCAGAAAAAACGTTTCATTGCGCGTCACTTTATAAGAATTTTTAATTAGAGTGATCTAGTAAGTACAACCCCTGTAATACGAGATTATCAACGATTATGGCGCGGTTTGCCACTGCATTGCTCAGGCTGCTTTTAATGCTCGCAGCATCGCCGCCGCTCAGTATCACCAGCACTTTTTGGCTGCATTTGGTTTCAACAGCATCTGCCATGTGGTCAATTGCCCCTGAGATTGCATTGAGCGCACCTGCGTAAATCGCCTGGCTGGTGGATTTGGCAAAGATATCAACCATTGCATTTTTAGCGGCATTGTTAACGGTATCGTTTTTTGGCAATTGTGCCGTTGCCTGCCCCAGGCTGGATTGCATCAAACCCAGGCCTGGCAGTATCAGGCCGCCGGCAAATTCACCTTGCCCGGCATGTTCTGCGTGATGGGGTGATGCATTCGGGTCTCGATGCATAAGCGTATCTATGGTCACGGCGGTGCCGGCATTCACCACTACGCAGGGTGCGTGCTGAATATCCCATGCGGCAATGAGTGCGGCCCAGCGGTCAGTGCCTAAAGTGGCGGGCTCTGTATAGGTGTTGAAGACATTGGCTGCCTGCCGGCTGGAGCTAATCCATTGCACCGGCAATTTGCAGGCGGCAAGTTTGCCTGCCAGCAGCTGTGCATGGGCATTGCCGGCAACGTTGGAAATAATGGCACGTTCACAAGCCAGTGAATCGGGGCCGAGGTCTGCTGTTGGCAGTGCGCTGTTCTGGCAGGCACCGTAATGGGTGATTTCACCAATCTGGTTAAAAACTGCCCATTTCGTTCTGGTGTTTCCGGCATCAATTGTTAAGAGCATATTTGTCCATGCAGTGCGGCAATTTGTCACATTCTCGACACCTGCCCAAGCAGGTAAAATCCACTGTAACAATACGGATTTTAACGACAAGGGATTAAAGGTTCAGCGATGCAACGATTCAAGTTAAAAAAACAAGCTGCTGTTTATGGCATTCTATCACCAAGTGTTTTAACGTCATGTCTGTTGGGTGCTTTTCCGATCAATGCATCGGCAGACCACCTGGATTTACCCAGCATTGATGTAAGCGCCCAGCGCCCGTATGAGAACTTTGCAGCAGCAATCAATAGCGGAGATACCGCCGGTTTGCTTGAGTCACACCCTAGTGTTGACCTTTACCAGGCAGGCGGCGTTTCTGCACTGCCGGCTATTCGCGGCCTGAATGATGACCGTATCAAGTTCACGGTTGATGGCGCCAGCATCACCTCGGCATGCGGCAACCACATGAATCCGGCACTTTCATATATATCGCCTGGCAGTGTGGGCAGCCTTGAAGTGTTCGCTGGCATTACGCCAGTGAGCATGGGCGGTGACAGTATTGCCGGCACCATCAATGTCAGTTCTGCGGCCCCTGGTTTTGCAGCAGATGCCGACCATTTGCTGGTGGAGGCCTCAGCTTCTGCATTTTATCGTAGTAACAATAACGGTTTAAGTGCCGACATGAAGGCCAATGCTGCAAACCAGAATATGAGCATTGGTTTTTCAGGCGGGGTGGACCGTGCACAGAGCTATGAAGACGGCCACGGTAATAAAGTGAATTCCACGCAGTTTGACCGCCGCCACCAAAGCGTTACTTTCGGGCTAAAGGGTGAAGTGCAGGATTTAACGGTCAAAATCAGCCATCAGGACATTCTGTATCAGGGTTATCCGAACCAGCGCATGGATATGACAGGTAATAATTCGGACTCGGTGAGTGCGAAATACAAGCAGCAATTCAATTGGGGTAAGCTCGACGCCAGCGTTTTCTGGCAGGAGGTCAAGCATGACATGGGTTTCTTTTCATCTGAGAAGCCAGGCACGATGCCGATGAAAGCGGAAGGCAAAGATTACGGCTACAGCATCAAGCTCGACCTGCCGCTAAACCAGGCACACCTGCTGCGCGTGGGGAATGATTATCACCGCCAGACGCTGGACGATTACTGGCCGCCGGTGGCAAGCAGTGCAATGATGGGGCCGAATACCTACAAAAATATTGATAATGGCAGGCGCGAGCGCTTTGGCCTGTTTGCAGAAGTTGAATCCAAGTGGTCGGCAGAGTGGGAGACCATGCTCGGCATTCGTGATGACTACATCAAAATGGATGCCGGCAATGTTCAGCCTTATGGCGGTGTTGGCATGATGGGCATCATGATGAACATGCCGGATATCATTGCGGCAAATGCATTTAATGCTCGCAGTAAGTCACAGCGTGATAACCATGTTGACCTGACGGCAAGCGCAAAGTATGAAGGCAGCAAAACCAGCAGTATCGAGTTTGGCTATGCGCGCAAGACGCGCTCCCCAAACCTGTATGAGCGCTACACCTGGGGTCGTGGTGATATGGCCATGGCGATGACAGGCTGGTTTGGTGATGTGAATGGCTATGTCGGCGATATTAGCCTGAAGCCTGAAACCGCTAATACGCTGAGTGCGACCTTTAACTGGCATGATGTGAATAAACATGCCTGGGAGTTTGCATTGACGCCACATTATTCATACATCCAGGACTATATCGGCGTGAATAAAATCGGCACATCAAGCCCCATGATGATGGGTGCATTTCCACTGTTCAAGTTTGATAACCAGGATGCGCAGATTTACGGGGTAGAGGCTAAATGGAAGGCTGCACTCTGGGATGGTAGCGATTTCGGTAAAGGCCGCTTGGTTGGTAATTTAAGCTGGCTGCGCGGTGAGCGCGTAAGTGATGGCCAGGACCTGTATCACATGATGCCGCTGAACATGCGTCTGGCTCTTGAGCAAAACAAAGGCGCATGGACCAATGCCGTGGAACTGGAACTGGTGAACAGGAAAACGCAGGTGGATGAGGCTAGGCTGGAGCCGGAGACCGCAGGTTACGGTTTGCTGAATGTGCGCAGCAGCTACCAATGGAAGAACGCAAGGCTGGATATTGCTGCCAATAACCTCCTCGACAAATATTACGAGCTGCCGCTGGGTGGAGTGGCTTATGCCGACGGTAAGGCCGCCGGCAGCAAGGGGCCTTATGGTGCGCTGCCCGGCATGGGCCGCTCGATTAATGTAGGCTTAACCTTGAACTACTAGGCTGTAAATCAGGCTGTAATTAACAAAGCCTGCGCCGGCTTGAGACCTTATAGCCCGCGCAGGCTGATTTCACCTGATATAAAACGCTGCACACCTTCGGCTGTTTCAACCAGCAGGCTGCCGTCTTGTGTAATGCCCTGCACGATGCCATGTATTTCACGGCCATCCGGCATCAGCATGCGTACGTTCTGGTTGTGGTAGGCGTGGTGCGTTGACCACTCGCTGCGCAGTTGTGAAAAGCCGGTTTTCTCAAATTCTGCCAGCACATCCGCCAGGTGTTTAAGCAATACGCCAAGCAGATGGTTGGGGTCTATCGTGTCATCAGCCGCAGTGGCTAAATCGGTAACCGGCTGGTCAATCTGCTGTTTAAGGCTTGCCGGCAGGTTGAGGTTGATGCCCATGCCGATAACTGCCGTACTTGGCCCTTCCATATCGCCTTGTAGCTCGATCAGGATTCCTGCCAGTTTCTCACGCTTGACCAGCACGTCGTTCGGCCATTTAAGCTGTGAGCTGGTCACGCCCAGTTCATGCAGGCTGCGCATCAGTGCAACACCTGCCGCCAGGCTCAGGCCTGAAAGCGCGGCGGCACCGCACTGAAAGCGCCACAGCAGCGAGAATGTCAAACTCGCACCCAGCCCCGCCTGCCAGCTGCGGCCACGCCTGCCGCGCCCGCTGGTTTGCAGGTTGGCAACAACGCAGGTGGCATGTTTTGCGGTGCTGACGTTTTGCATTAAATAGCTGTTGGTGGATGGCAAGTGGTCATGCACTTCAAGCTGCAATGATGCCGCGCGTTTGCCTAGCACGTTTAAAATGGCTTGTTCATCAAGCAAAGTCACCGGCTGCGGCAGTTTGTAGCCACGCCCCGTGACTGAAAATACCTCAACGCCCAGCTGTTCCGCATGCTGCAGGGCGTTCCACACAGAGGCACGGCTCACGTTGAAATGGCGCGCAATCGCTTCACCGGAGTGGAATTTTCCGTCGGAAAGCAGTTTAAGAATGGGGAAGGTGAGCGCGTTCATATTGATATTAAGTTTAGCATAGCCGCTACATGGCTCCATGCAATTAATCAATTTGCACTGGTGAACATGCAAGGCAGCAAGCTGGTGTAAAATAGCGACAACTTAAATTAAACCATTTGCCATGTCATCTGAAAAAACTCCAAACAGCGCACCAGCGCCCGCATCCAACTTTATCCGCGCCATTATTGAAAAAGACCTGGGCCAGCATAAATACGCCGCCAAAAAATGGGCAGGTAGCCCCGGTGATGCGCAGCATCAGGATGCCGGCCAGGTAGATTTTGCAAAAATCCGTACCCGCTTTCCGCCGGAGCCAAATGGTTATCTGCATATCGGCCACGCTAAATCCATTTTTCTTAACTTTGGCCTGGCGCGTGATTTTGACGGTGTATGCCATCTGCGTTTTGATGACACCAACCCTGAGAAAGAAAGCCAGGAGTATGTAGACAGCATTTCCGATAATGTGAAATGGCTGGGCTTTGACTGGGAAAATGGTAACGAAAGTAATCTCTACTTTGCCAGCAATTACTTTGACTTTATGTACCGCGCGGCTGAAAGCCTGATTGAAAACGGCTTTGCCTATGTAGATGAACAAAGTGCAGATGAAATGCGCATTAACCGCGGCACGCTGACCGAGGCCGGTAAAGATTCACCATTCCGCAACCGCAGTGCGGCCGAGAATCTGGCGCGTTTCCGCGAAATGCGTGACGGTAAGCATGCCGATGGCAGCATGGTGCTGCGCGCCAGAATTGACATGGCATCGCCCAATATCAACATGCGCGACCCGGCAATCTACCGCGTGCGCCGTGCACACCATCACAACACTGGCGACAAATGGTGTATCTACCCGATGTACACCTTTGCACACCCGATTGAAGATGCGCTGGAACGCATTACGCATTCTATCTGCACGCTGGAGTTTGAAGACCAGCGGCCATTTTATGACTGGCTGCTGGAACGCCTGGCTGAATCTGGCCTTTTGGCGCACCCATTGCCAAAACAATATGAGTTCGCGCGCCTGAACCTCACTTACGTGGTGCTTTCAAAACGCAAACTGATTCAACTGGTGGATGAAAAACACGTATCCGGCTGGGATGACCCGCGCCTGCCAACACTGGCCGGTGCACGTCGCCGCGGCTACACGGCTGCCGGCTTTAAACTGTTTACTGACCGTATCGGTGTGAGCAAGGCTGATTCATGGATTGAATACACGATACTTGAAGACTGCATGCGCGAAGTGCTGAACGTTGATGCAGAGCGCCGCATTGCCGTGCTAGACCCGATCAAGCTGGTGATTGATAACTACCCTGAAGATCAATCTGAAGACTGCTTTGCGCCTAACCACCCGTTGAAGCCTGAACTGGGCAAGCGCACCGTGCAGCTTTCAAAAACACTGTGGATCGAGCGCGAAGACTTCATGGAAGAGCCAAGCAAAGGCTTTTTCAGGCTCACGCCAGGCGGCATGGTACGCCTGCGTTACGGCTATGTGGTGAAATGCACCGGCTGCGAGAAAGACGCCAACGGCAACGTGACCGTAGTGCATTGCGAATACCTGCCGGAAACCAAATCCGGCACTCCGGGCTCGGATAGCGTAAAAGTAAAAGGCAACATCCACTGGGTATCTGCCGCGCATGCTTACGAATGCGAAATTCGCCTGTATGACCGTCTCTTTAAAGAAGCGAATCCAGGTAGTGGCGACCGCGACTTTCTTGATGACATCAACCAGAACTCCGTAAGTATGATTACCGCGCAGCTGGAGCAAAGCCTGCAAGACGCAAAAGCTGAAGAAAGCTTCCAGTTTGAGCGCCATGGCTACTTTGTAGCAGATAGAAAAGACAGCGTGACAGGCAAGCCGGTGTTTAATCGCACGGTGACTTTGCGGGATGCTTGGCAGAAGTAGCGATGGTGAACGTTGATTTGGCAAAAGCCTATCGCCTGCTGAATCACGGCCCTACCATCCTTGTTACCTCCAGCCACGCTGGCATGCAGAATATCATGGCAGCGGCATGGAATGTGCCACTGGACTTCGACCCGCCCAAGATTATTGTCGTAATCGACAAAAACACCTATACGCGTGAGTTGATTGAGGCGTCTGGCACTTTTGCCATCAACATTCCATGTGTGGCGCAGATTGATACCGTGCAGAAAGTGGGCACTTGCTCTGGGCGCGAATTCAAAGCTACTGATAAATTTACGCAGTTCGGGTTGCAAACTTTCCCCGCAAAAGAAATAGCGGCACCTTTGCTTAAGGGCTGTGTAGGTTGGCTGGAATGTAAAATCATCCCCGAGTCGCATAACCAGAATACTTACGACCTGTTCATTGCTGAAGTGGTCGCGGCCTATGCCGATGAGCGTGTGTTTTTAGATGGGCACTGGCATTTTGAGGGTTATGACAAATTGCGTACCATTCACCATGTAGCGGGCGGCAGTTTCTTTGCTACCGGTGAAGTGCATCGGGCTGGCCATTCTGGCTAATTTTTGTTACGGTAGCTGTAATTCGTAGCGGGCAAAACACCATGAAAAAACCACGTTTGCATCGGCGTAAAAAGCATCATGCCAAGAAAATCGGCTTGCCACCGGGGTCTTTAGTCTACGTGGGCCGTGGCGATGATGACGTCAGCAAGCTGGAGCGGCCCAAGATGACGCTGATCAGTTATGACGATGCCGGCCTGCAGGAAAAAATAATCACTACGGGTGAGCTGGCCGCACTGAGCATCGATACGTCAAAAAAACTGTGGCTCAATGTGCATGGCATCCATGATGTAGAACTTATTAAATTGATTGGCCAAAAGTTTGGCCTGCATCCGCTGGTTCAGGAAGATATCCTGAATACCGAGCAGCGCCCGAAGGTAGATGAGTTCAGCACTTATGTGTTTCTTGAAACCCGGCATTTTTATTTCGAGAAAGAATCTTTATCTGTCAGTTCCGAGCAGATCAGCCTGGTGCTGGGGCGCCAATTTGTGCTTACATTCCAGGAGCGTTCTACCGGGGCGTTTGCGCCGGTGCGCGAGCGCCTGCGTGCCGAGCACTCGCCGATGCGCCTGCTTGGCATCGATTACCTGGCTTATTCACTGCTCGATAGCATCGTGGATAAGTATTTCAGCGTGCTGGAGGAAATGGGCGATGAGAGCGAAGCGCTGGAAGATGCGTTGCTTGCCAAACCTAACATTACGCAGCTGCACAGCATTCACCAGTTAAAGCGTGCAAGTATCGAGCTGCGGCGCGTGGTATGGCCGCTGCGCGAAGTGATCAATCACCTTGCGCGTAACGAGAGCGGTTTTTTCAGTGCTGGCACTATCCCTTATCTGCGCGATATTTATGACCACACGGTTAATTTTATCGAGTCTTTAGAATCCATACGCGACAGCCTGGGCGGGTTGATGGATATTTACATGACCAGTGTCAGCAACCGTGTGAACCTTGAAGTGCGCGCGCTGACCGTGGTGGCCATGCTGTTCATGCCAGCCACGCTGATTGCCGGTATATTCGGCATGAACTTTCATGA
>Ga0208508_1000323_pt1 | contig 13095 bp, 16 predicted proteins | sample LakWasMeta1_LOW4_2_FD_183853 | JGI IMG/M metagenome (GOLD analysis project Ga0208508, IMG submission 183853) | Freshwater sediment methanotrophic microbial communities from Lake Washington under simulated oxygen tension - Sediment Metagenome... | ecosystem: Environmental > Aquatic > Freshwater >...
AGCGTACTTGCATGGGGTGCAAGGGGTCGTGTGTTCGAATCACACCGTCCCGACCAAAAAAATCAAAGACTTATGGTTTTTATGCCGTAGGTCTTTTTTTTTTATATCTTATTGCGTCCTAATCTCGTCCTAAAAAATAGCATTGTTTACATATTTTTCTTGTTGTTTTTAATATCCTAATCTTTTCCTCGCACATGCAATTCAAAGTTCACCTCTCGCCAGTAACAAATATTGTATTTTTTGCGCCATAGTTAGAGCTTTGTAAGTTGGTAATAAACTTGCCAGTGTATTAAAAGACGCTTGCATTAAATGATTAGACATGCTTAAAACCATGTATGAATCAAAATTACATACACTTAAAATATCTATTACAAGTCTCAAAGCTAACTTTTAAGACTTGTGAAACAATTCACCCCAATATTTTACAGAGACTTAAAACCTACCTGATTTCAGGGTGAAGGCGATAGTAAGAACAATTTAATTAATTGTTTTTGCTAACGCCTTTTTTCATGATGGTAATAGCAAAAGCATCCAAAAAGGAGACGAAATGAGCTACACCATATGTCGCATGAATGAAGTAAAAGCTAAAACAGGTTATTCGAGATCAACAATTTATTTGTATATTTCCAAAGGCTTATGGGTTAAGTCTATTAGGATAGGTGAGAGGGCTATCGGTTTTTTGGCTACTGAGATAGATGCTCTTAATGCTGCACGCATATCAGGAAAGTCTGATGATGAAATCCGTAGTTTAGTAATTAAGCTTGAAGCAGCCCGTAAAGATTTTACGTGAAGAGATAGCTATAACATTATTTTTAATGTTCTCATTCAGACAAATCGAGGTGTAAAAAAATGGATAATTCTCAATTACAAATATCTCCTACTGGTCTTCTTGGGGAAGAGCTTAAAAGGCTGGTAGATTCTTTTGAAAGAGGAAATATCAGATTACTAATAATATCTGAAATTGTAAAACTTACAGAATTTCATTTTATATCACCTGCAACAGGCATTCGCCTCATCAGGGAGATCTTAAATGTCCGTTAAGGTTCTATCAAAAGTTTGGGAACATTACCCAAGTGGAGGTTCAAGTTTACTCATCATGTTAGCACTTGCTGACTGGTCAGATGACGAGGGAAGGTGCTTTCCTTCGATTGCTTCAATAGCTAAAAAAACACGGCTCTCAGATTCTCAAGCGCGGCGAGTAGTCCACGATATGATTAATATGAGTTATGTACAAGTAGTTGCTAATAAAAACGGTGGTGCAGTAGGTTCTTCTCGCCGCTATAAAATTAATATTCAACTTCTTACGGCTAGCGCCAATGCAACCCCTGGCGCAGATGCAAGGGCTAGCACTGGTGCGCGAGACGTCTGGCATGGATGCGCGGAGACGGCTAGCGCCCATGCTAGCCTAACCGTCATTGAACCATCATTAACCATCAAGGAGTTTGAGCTGCCGGACTGGATTCCTACAGAAGCCTGGAATGCCTATTTAGAACATCGCAAGAAACTTAAAAAGCCGCTTACTGATTACTCAATGAATTTGGCTGTCCAGAAACTACAAAAGATTGTTGATGAGGGCCATCAGCCTGCTGACATAATTAACGAGACGATTCTAAAAGGTTGGCAGACATTTTATGCACCGAAAAACAGTTTCAGTAAAATAAGCGACATGATGCAGGGGGTGATATGAGCATTCAGCAAATATTAAACAATTTAAACAAGGTAAAACGCACTGGTGATGGCCGCTACGTTGCTTGTTGCCCCGCACACGATGATTCCTCTCCAAGTTTAACCGTTAGAGAGCTCCCTGATGGGCGCGTATTGATGCATTGCTTTGGTGGCTGTGACATTGAGTCTATTCTGAGTGCAATGAATCTTCAGTTGGCTGACTTATTTCCTGAGGCAATCATGCAGCATGGTAGGCCGAACCAAAGACCATTCAATCCATCTGATGTGCTACTTTGTGTGCGTAATGAATCAAGATTATCGGCGTTGGCAATAGCAGACATTCTGCATGGCAGAGTGCTAAGCAATGAGCAAAAGGAACGCTTGCTATTGGCTGCTGAACGCCTTAATGAAGCCTATGAGGTGTCTCATGGCTAATCTTGACAGGATAAACCAGGGTGCGGTAGCGCTTGATGAAGCCAAACGTAAAAGGCTGATGATTAACGAAGGCGACTTTGAGCGTTACATGCAACAGCGGGATAGTTCAGATCATGAAAACATTAAACCCGCTTCTGAATTTACCAGTGACCTTATTACGTATTTTAACGTTGACTCTACTTACACTGGATCCAGCCTTCCATGGGCGAAGACTCAAGAACAGTTTAGGCTGCGCCCCGCCGAAGTGACGATATGGGCTGGTTTTAACGGACATGGTAAAAGTTTAGTGCTTGGGCAAATCGTGCTGCACTTACTTAAAAATCACCGGGTTTGTCTAGCCAGTTTTGAAATGCGACCAGTGACAACTCTGGCTCGCATGTGTAGGCAAGCACTAGGCGCAAGTAATCCCACAGATGATTATGTGCAGCGATTCTGTGACCGTGCAGGTGATAAACTATGGATATATGATCAGCAAGGTACGGTGAGTTCCGAGCGCGTTATAGCGGTGATTCATTATGCTGCTGAAAAGCTAGGCGTAGAGCATTTTGTCATTGATAGCCTTATGAAATGTGGTGTTAACGAAGATGATTACAATGGACAAAAGCGATTTATAGACAAACTTTGTGCAGTTGCTAAAGATACAGGATGCCATATTCACTTAGTGGCTCACTCCCGTAAAGGACAGGATGAGTTATCTGCGCCGAATAAAATGGACATTAAAGGTTCAGGTTCAATTACGGATCAAGTTGATAATGTAATGACGGTTTGGAGAAATAAACGTAAAGAACAGATGATAGCTGCGGGTAAGGCGGATATTGATACACAAAGCCAGCCTGATGCGCTCATCATTTGCGATAAGCAACGTAATGGTGAATGGGAAGGTAAAATTGGTTTATGGTTTGACAAGCCAAGTTTCCGCTTCATTGAGAAAGGTAGCAAAGTCCTGCCTTTGGAAGGTATCTGAAATATTTATCATGAAGAAACTAGTGATTAAAAATAAATACTTATGTGGAATACCTAAATGTAAACCAACATTCAAACGCAAAAAAGTCCAGACTGATTACCATTCAAACGTTGATATTTGAACTAGATGTTTGATAGTTGGGTGGAAAAGATAGGTTTACAGAATTTATGGTAAGGAGTGATTTGATGGTATTTGAGATGCCTTATTGGAAAGGCAGGCTGCAAGAGGCAAAAACGCAAGAGGACTTCACCCACCTACTACAAGACATGCCTGATAACCCTGGGTGTATGCTGAGCCAAAATATTCAAAAATCCACTTGCGTTGACCAGCGAACGAGTTTAGCGCCTTTGATCTTGAATACCCGCAAAGGTAGGATCGTGGTCGGCTAGGTGATTGCTAATATTTGACCAGTACACCGCTGCTATAAAATGTTTATCTGGAACTTAAAGCTGCCCAGTTATTAAATATGCGTTGCTCAAAATTACATCATATGTACACAAGAGGTTTCCAAAAACATCAATTTGGCCAATGAAACTATTAACTGGATACCTGCGCGGTCAGAAATTTATTTAATCCGATAATGAAACACTCAAACCAAATAAATAGTGATTAAGAGAAATTATGCCTAGAAAATGGACTGCAGAACAACGTAAAGAACAATCCCAAAAAATAAGACAATGGCAGCCTTGGACAAAAAGTACTGGCCCTAAAACATCACAAGGTAAAAACATTTCATCCCGTAACGCTTTCAAAGGGGCATGGAGGCCAAGACTGCGGGAGCTATCGAGAATGGTCAAGCAGCAAATGAAAGTATCAAATTATTTAAAAAAACTTGGGTGGCTTTGATACAACCTCTATCGTAATAGCATGAACGTTTGGATGACGAGCACTTTATGTTGTTATTTCTATTGTGTCGCCAGAAAAGCCAGTGATGGATATGCCTCTTATTGGGTACACCTGATGATATTTTGAAGTATCCATGTCTTGTATTTGCCAACTGGAATGAATGGGATTTAATAAGAGGCAAGAAAAAAAGACTGAATCGCTCTGGATGCTGTAGATAGTTTTTAGCCTAAAATGATTGACGGCTTTGTCCCGCATTTCCGCTGAATCCGCATAACAGACGATGAAATCCAAGCTCAATGGCGCTAATGCGAAACATCACTATCGAGTTAAACCACTAGTTAGCCCACGCTACTTATTGATTGCGATAAACGCTTCGCAAATTCGAGAGGATCTATACTATTTGTTTTTGCAAGGAAATCTGTACCAACGAGCAGGGGCTCATGCTTCACACGGTAAATCTCATCTAGATATGATGCTCTATGCACAATTATAGGGGGTACATACTTTTCTGGCATTTTGTAATATTTGATTAGGCGATCTGGTAGGCCTGCATCGATTACTATATCGTCGCCCACTGTTACCCATGCGTGAATTGGTTGAAGGATGTCGTTGTTTTTAAGGTTTGTGTACTCATCCCTTATGATTTCAATTGTTGTATCGTATTCTTTGGTGCCATTTACATTAACTTCGCCTATTACTATGTCTGCAGTGATGCCTTTAGCAAATAAGTACGCAAAGATATTGGTTGATAATGTTTGGCAATGTGTCCCCCAGTAAGTTGGGAGCATATTGTATAAATTCGGGTACAGTCCATTCCACAAAAAAATTTGAAGTTCGTCTAAAAACTGATCTGATATTGGACTAAGTGGATTAATCTTTGGTGGGTTAGGGAGCCCGAGGCTCTTGGACTCATCTATCGACAAGTTCATAAGGTCACGGTATCTTTGAGACCAGTTTGATGTTTTTCCCATTTTTTTTACTTTGTTATGATGAATAGGGGCTAACGTCGAAAGTAAGAGGCCAGCTTTTGCCAGTCCCGCTTGAATGAGAGGGTAAGGCTAAACTTTAGCATTTAATTTCACGAAAACGCTTACGTAGTCCAAATAATACAGATTGCGATTGAGCTAATGTATCAGATTTAGATAATTTTTCCTCTTGTTCAGCAATCGGGATTTTTATATCTAGATGTTTGCATTCTTTCTGAACTTCAGAGGGTAGCTTCATTCGGCGACCAGAAGTTTCAAACTGCTTACTATTCATGCCCGTAATTGGTTGAATTGCGGCTGCCATATTTTCGCGATGCCCCTCATGGCGAACATCAGAGCCTATTAATTCACGACCAGTGGATTTATTCAAACCTCGCGTTGGCTCTACATCAATTTTTTGCGCACCTAAACATGGTGAGTCCGAATAGACGACTTTCCCAGCCACTTCGCATTTGAATACAGTTCTCGATGGTGCTGGCAGTTTTGTTTCAGAGATAGCAATTCCTGAAGTAAATACTAAGGCAAGTAATGTGAGTAAACGTAAATTAAACATATGTTTTAATAAACCTAGTAGTTAATATAAAGACGCAATGTTGATTGATTGTAATTCATCTATATGCCATTTGAAATTTATTAAATAATCACCGTCCGCTTTGTCCCGCAAATTTGCTAAAGGCCTATTAATCCGCAAAGCTGACAGTCAGTTTTTACAGATAATCGGCTTACATCAAATAATACATCTATTAAACTAGTGGTAATTCAATGCAAATATAGCGCTTCAAGACCTGAGGTCTGGAAATTTGAGGGGGCCGCTGTGCCATTGCCTTCAATGGGTTAGGGCAATTTTTTGAAACTAATTCAGCGAAAAATATTCAAGTATTAATTTAATAAGTTAGGTAATACGAACAAAGATTTTTGAGTTAAAGTTACTATCCCTTAATGCGTATGAATAGTGAGTCATCAATATGCAAAAACTGCACTCTAGCATAGCCATCTCATCTCTACTTTTTGCGATACTTACATCGCCTGTATCGGCAGGTGAAATAAATAACAAATCTGTTGTCGAGCAAATTGTCGATGCGCAGACCACATTAGCCAAAGGCCCTTATAAAGGTTTACGCGTAAATCACAACAAAGGCATTGTTGTAACTGGCTCCTTTACTCCATCGGCTTCTGCTGCCAATATTACTAAGGCTGCGCATTTACAAAATACGCCAAGCAAAGTTACCGTTAGGTTCTCCAATGCTGGGGGCGTTCCCACTATTGAAGATACTAATCCAAATGCGAATCCACGTGGAATTGCTATTCGCTTTGAGTTACCGGATGGTGCAATCACCGATATCGTAAGCCTGTCAATCAATGCTTTTCCAGTATCTACGCCTGAAGCATTTTTAGAGTTCCTCAATGCTCGTATTGCCACTAAGCCAGATTCACCCAAACCAACCCCGGTAGAAAAGATGGTTGCCGCTACACCATCACTGCAAAAGTTTATCGCGATTCCCAAGCCTTTCCCAGTAAGCTTTGCAACACATAATTATTTTGGTATCAATGCATTTGAGTTCACAAACTCCCAAGGGGAGAAAAATTATGTGCGCTATCAAATTTTGCCTGTAAATGGCCAAGAACTCCTGACTGCTGATGAAGTTGCAAAAGCAACGCCAAACTACTTGTTTGAAGAGCTGCCTAAAAGACTCAAAAAAGGTGAAGCTAAATTTCGCCTACTTGCACAAATTGCAGCAAAAGATGATGTAGTTAACGACCCAACTGTCATTTGGCCAGATGACAGAAAACTAATAGAGCTTGGCGTGATTAGTTTAGAGGCACCGGTTGCTGATAATGTTGCTGCCGAAAAAGCTTTAGCTTTTAATCCGCTCATATTGTTAGATGGTATTGCGCCAAGTGATGACCCAGTATTATTAGCCAGACCTGGCGCTTATGCAGTGAGTGTTAGTCGCAAACTTGCACCATAAATTTATATTTTAAAAAGGCGTCGTTTGAATTGCCTCTAGCTTACAAGTCGCCTTGATCCTATAACTAAAGTCAAAAAATTAAGGTGAACGGCAGCTTTGTCCGGCTAACATGCCTAAGACGTGTTAATCCGCAAAGCAGACTGTCAGCTCTAAGGGGTTAGACTGCTATTGGATCAAAGGTGTCTAGTAAACTAGTGGCGATTCACTGACTGTTTATGGATTAATTTTACTGCGTGAATACCGCCCGCAATACAGCTAGCGTGCCTGAGTTTTATATTGCTAGAGGTTGGAAATAACTGTTACGGCTTAGTGTTCTGGAGCAAGATTTACAGCGAACTTTTGAGAGTATCAATACTTTGAAGAAACAATGGCGCCCTTCTAGATCTCAGAATAGCTTGTCAGGCGTAATGCGAACCCCAAATGATAGCCATTGGTTATCATGCACACTATTGAGCTGTCTCCCCAAGGTAGCGTCTACCTGAAACAGGTTAGGTATGACAGACATCCTTATGCCAGCTTGAGCAAAGGGACTTGATTGATGGTCTCCGTATGCTTCTAAAACCCCTGTCAATCTCGGTGAAGCCTTGAACTCACCGCCAATACCCCAAGTCATGTTGTCTTTATTGGATGCTCGGTCATGCAGCACACCAGCATTAAGATGCATCACTACTTTGTCATCATTAAAAGATGCTGAGAACGGGATATACGCATAAGTATTTCCGAGTTGATTTGCACTAGGGGTTACCGCTGGGTGATAAACCTTACCAATTGCCAAGCCTATTCCCCATCCGTTAGTTTCAAGGGCTTTGAATAAGGTCTTAGCTTGTATCACATAATCTGTTGTGTCTTTTGCATCGTTAGCCATAGATAAGCCAGCACCTAGCGTCACCTCAAAGTTACCTGTAGGGTTGCAGGCAGGCAAAGCCCAGAACTCAGTGCTATTTGGATAGATACGAGCCCAGCTTTCAAGCTGACAACTTTCTGCGTTGGTTAGTCGTGCATCATCGGTAACAAAAGGACGAGCTGACCACGCGGGTTGTGCATATAGCAGGACAGATAGAAGTAGCAATTTTTTCATTGCCACTATTTTATTCTATTTTTATTTCTTTTAAGTTACCGATTCATATGTGTCTAGGATGCAGTGCGTGTAAACCTGAAATATGTTAATAGAAACAGTGCACAAAGAACTCATGCAACAAGAGAAACCTAGTGAGCTTGTGGTAGTGCTATTACAAAAGGTCCGCGAAAATACCAGCATCGACTGGATCATTCTCATTGCGAAGCGTCAACTACGCAGACTCACCATGAACAGCCGTTTGCAGACATTATATTTTTAAATATTTACACTTTTTTTACACGAACTAGTGCATTCTTTACGTACTTTAAAATGCAGTAATTAAAAGGTTATTTGAATTTATATGTCTGGCAATCTGAAGAATCAGAATAAAAAACGAAATTATCTAATTGCTATTCTGATTTGTGTACTCACCGCGGCTCTTGCTTCACCGCTTCGCTATATTCTGGATTTGGCGAATATCGTAATGCTGTTTCTTCTTGTAGTGTTTCTCATTGCGCTTAAATTGGGTCGTGGGCCTGCTGTGATGTCAGCTTTTTTAGCTGTAGCATTGTTTGATTTTTTCTTTGTCCCTCCGCAAATGTCGTTCGCCATCAATGATGTGCAATATCTGGTAACGTTTGCTGTAATGCTAGGAGTCAGCCTTGCTACAGCACATTTGACGGCAATGCTTGGCAAGCAAAAAGAAGCAGCTCTTGAACGTGAACAACATACACATCGTTTATATGATCTAGCACGTGAACTTGCAGGCATCATAAATCAGGATCAGGTATCAGAAGCATTGTTACGCTATCTAGCTGGCTCTGAGCGTAGCGTGACAGTTCACTTGCTTGATGATAATGGGAAGCTTCAATCTATTTCTGATAATGCTCCATTAAACGTACTGGCTGACATGGCTATCCAGCAGGGCAGATTAATGGAAACAAACCAGATATCTGACAATCAGCAACGTACCCTAGTTTTTCCACTCATATCCCCCAATAAAGTTCGCGGTGTCATCGTCATCACGTCTATCGATGCGTTAGATGATATTGATAAAGTTCAGCTCCAAGCCGTAGCTAACCTAGTTGCTATTGCGATAGAGCGATTGCACTATGTCAACATTGCTCAAAAGATTCAAATTGAAGCTACTAGTGAACGATTGCGTAGTTCCGTTTTATCTGCCCTCTCGCATGATCTTCGTACGCCGCTAACAGGGCTTGTTGGCATGATTGACGCACTTGCAGTTAATACCGACCCGATCAATATATCAATGCACAATGCCATCACAGCTATTCGCAATCAGGCGCAAGCAATGTGCAACTTGGTGGATAAGCTGCTTGATATGGCTCGCCTGCATGCAGGAAAGATTAATCTGCAAAAAGATTGGCGTCTATACGAGGAAGTTATCGGCTCTGCTATTAAATTATTAAAACCATCGCTGACGGAACATCCGATTAAGGTAACACTGTCACCTTCACTACCCCTTGTTGCGTTCGATGACATACTTCTAGAGCGGGTTATTTGTAACCTGATTGAAAATGCAGGCAAGTATTCTCAAAAAGGACAGCCAATTGAGATACGAGGCTTTGTAGATGGTGATGTCGCATGTATTGAAGTGCGCGACCATGGTTCTGGATTTTCTACAGATCAAACTGAAGAATTGTTCCAAATATTTTCTCGCGGTCACACTGAATCAACTATACCCGGTGTTGGATTAGGCTTAGCTATTTGCCGGGCAATTATTGATGCGCATGGCGGCACAATAAAAGCCTATAACCATCCAGATGGCGGCGCATGTGTCACCTTATGCTTGCCGTTGGGCAACCCGCCTAAGGTGGATTCTGAAATGGAGAACTCACAATGAGTTCAGCCAATACTGTGATTCTCATTGAGGATGATCCTCAGATTAGACTGTTTGTAAAAGAATCTCTAGAGAGAGAGGGCTGGAAAGTAATTGATACGGAAACTGGACAGCGTGGACTCATCGAAGCCGGCTCACGTAAACCTGACTTGCTGCTGGTTGACTTGGGGCTACCGGACATGGATGGTGTAGATGTTGTCCGTGATTTTCGAAACTGGTCTACAGTGCCGATACTCATCTTATCTGCACGTAGTGACGAACATGAAAAGATTATCGCATTGGATGCGGGCGCCGATGATTACCTCACCAAGCCATTTGGGATCGGTGAACTGCTGGCTCGCGTGCGTGCCATTACCAGGCGGCGATTAAATGGCGTAGACAACTCACCCAAATTTAGTTTTGGGGATGTAGAAGTGGATTTTTCCAAACACACCGTTAGTAGAAATGGAAATGCGGTGCATCTCACACAAATCGAGTATCGCCTACTCGGCGTTCTGCTATCAAACACAGGGAAAATCATGAGTCATCGCCGACTTATGCAGGAAGTCTGGGGACCCAACCATACTGAAAGCGCGCACTACTTGCGAATTTACATGAGCCACTTGCGCCAGAAACTTGAAGTTGATCCCACCCAACCAGTTTACTTACTGACCGAAACTGGTATCGGATATCGTTTTGAACCTTAGGAGTTAATAATGTCGGAACACATTAAAAGCAGCAAGTCAGTACTGGCTCTAGCTGCACTGGGAGTTGTTTATGGAGACATTGGCACTAGCCCGCTATATACAATCAAGGAAATCTTTGCCGGAGCCCATCACCCTGTTCCTATTACTCCAGACAATATACTGGGAATATTGTCTTTAATCTTCTGGTCACTAATCATTGTAGTCACGCTTAAATATGTAATTTTTGTGATGCGCGCTGACAATCGTGGTGAAGGTGGCATCATGGCCCTGATGGCGTTGGTGTTACATGGGGCAGCAGACCGTCCTTATGCCAAGCTTTTAATGCTGCTAGGGCTATTTGGTGCTGCACTGTTCTATGGGGATAGCGTCATCACACCGGCGATCTCGGTGCTTTCAGCAGTAGAAGGGCTGGAGATCGTCACGCCGGCATTTAAACCTTATATCTTGCCAATTGCTCTTACCGTGCTAGTTGCCTTGTTTGTAATGCAAAAATATGGGACTTCCAAGATTGGAAAATTATTTGGTCCCATCATGGTATTGTGGTTCAGCTGTCTCGGAGTATTGGGCGTAATCAATATTGCTAATAGTCCGCAAGTATTGGCTGCGCTAAACCCGATCTATGCACTACAGTATTTCATCACTGATCCTGTGCTTGGTTTCTTTTCACTGGGAGCTTCTGTTTTAGCGTTAACTGGTGCCGAAGCACTATATGCTGACATGGGGCACTTTGGTCGCAAGCCAGTTCAAATGGCCTGGTTTGGCTTGGTACTTCCTGGCTTGGTACTTAACTATTATGGGCAGGGAGCTCTACTGCTGTCTCATCCAGAGGCTATTGCAAATCCATTCTACCTGCTAGCTCCCAGTTGGGCGTTATTACCCATGGTGATATTAGCAACCGCAGCAACCGTGATTGCCTCACAAGCAGTTATTTCCGGTACTTTTTCTATTAGCCAACAAGCAATCCAGTTAGGTTACGCACCACGCATGGAAGTACAGCATACATCCGGAAAGGAAATCGGACAAATTTACCTGCCGGGAATGAACTATGCACTGTTGATTGCAGTTGCGGTGCTGGTGGTCGGCTTCGGTTCTTCATCCAAACTAGCGGCAGCTTACGGCATTGCTGTTACCGGTACGATGGTCATAACAACCTTGCTGGCATTTGTGGTGGTACGAAAATCGTGGGGCTGGGGTTGGACTCCCAGCATTGCCATAGCAGGTGCTTTTCTCGCTGTTGATTTCATGTATTTTTCTGCAAACCTGGTTAAAGTACATGAAGGTGGATGGTTCCCATTGTTACTAGGCCTAGGTGTCTTTACTCTAATGCTAACTTGGAAACAAGGCAGACAATTACTCTATAAACGCATATCTACAGAAGCCATGCCATTAATGCAATTTGTAGAAAACACGGACTCATTAAGCTCTAACCCGATTGCAGGCACTGCAATTTTTATGACACCAAACGCAGAAATGACCCCACATGCTTTGCTGCATAGTTTAAAGCATTATAAAAGTCTGCATGAGCGTGTGGTAATTCTAACCGTGGAAACTTTAGACTTCCCGTACGTCGAAGAGAATCAAAGGGTAGCGGTAGATCGGCTTAACAATCACTTCTATCGCGTTAAAGTAAAATTTGGCTTCATGGATCAGCCCGATCTGCCAAAGGCTCTAGAAGGCTGTGCATCGCATGGACTTCCGCTGGAATTAATGGAAACGTCGTTTTTCTTAGGAAGAGAAACATTAATTCCAAAAGTAGGGTCAGAAATGGCGCTATGGAGAAAAAAACTTTTTGTGACCATGTTCCGCAATGCTGGTAGCGCTGCGAGTTATTTTAAAATCCCACCTAACCGAGTTGTAGAACTAGGCGCGCAAGTAGTTCTATAAAAGTGGCGGTAGTCTTGCCCCACTTAGGAGTTATTTATTTAAATATCGTTGACAGGAATTTAGATCGAGCTTGCCCCGCGGCAGCTTGATCCGCAAAGCGGACTGTCAACGTTTGAATTCAGCGGCTGCCGGAGGCGGTCCGCTGGAATGAAGAGTTATACGTAGTGTCACTTTAGCCAAATGGTGTAGTCGAGCTTGCCAACGAAGTTGGATATGTTGGCAAGTGCAATAGCTTGACCAACACTGGTCAGGTTTACAGCAAAGAGATTGTCGGTAGTGAACTGTTCCAGAAGACGCAAGTACGATGGGGCGCTGGTTGATAGTGCTGCTTTGAATGCAGCCCCGTCGGTAATGCCGAAGTACTTGTACTCCTGTCTTTGAATGTCGAAGACATCTCCGCCAAGTATGTTGTTTACGGATGCCGCGCCGGCGTACTGAAGGTGTTGTTTCTGGGACTCAGACAAGCCAAAACCGGGAGATGAGAAGGCGAGTGCGACCCTACCGACCTGTTCCAACGCGTTGATATGTGGAAGTCCTTGATAAACCATTGAGCGCACGGAATGCACAAATGACAGTAGTGCGATCTGTTGTCCTGTTAGCCTCGGTACAACGTGTACGGCTTCCGAGAGAACCATGTCTTTGTAGTCATTGGTGCTTTTAGCGACGCGTTCCGATATGAGCGTTGAAAGGACATTAGGATTGGCGGCGGCGCCTCTTCTGGCGCTAGCCAGAACTGCATCG
>Ga0208508_1000325_pt1 | contig 13066 bp, 10 predicted proteins | sample LakWasMeta1_LOW4_2_FD_183853 | JGI IMG/M metagenome (GOLD analysis project Ga0208508, IMG submission 183853) | Freshwater sediment methanotrophic microbial communities from Lake Washington under simulated oxygen tension - Sediment Metagenome... | ecosystem: Environmental > Aquatic > Freshwater >...
ATATAGATCAAAGTAGATAGAGTTTGCACAATGCAATAAACATATGCCACTCCGATTGCACCATAATATTTAGTTGCCAACCAATAACCTGGTAGTATAAAAATTAAACTGATAATCCCTATCAAGTTATTCAGTTCGGTATATCCATTAGCGATGGCAATAGTATAGGGTATCATCGCCAAAGATAACATGGCAACTGACATGGCAATAATTGGAATATAAACATACACTTTTTCGGCAATGCTTGGGTTACCAGTCCAAATCCACACCAGTTCTTTTGCGAAAATTGCCATAATAACAGTAATCGAAAAGATAAGAATTGATACCAATATATTAATTTTATAAAATAAAGAATAAGCTTCCTCGTTTTTTTCTGCTGAATACAATGCTGTAAACTTTGGCAACAAGGCTATCGATATTGGATTCACAAGCACAATAATACCCATAGCCAAAGATACTGCTAAGGTGTAATATCCTAAACTTTCAATTGGAAGTAGATTACTAATGGCTAGTTTGTCCATTTGTGTGTTGAGACTTCCAACTAATGAGATGAGTAACATACCTCCTGCAAAACGCCAAACTCTTTTAAAAACAAGCTTTTCTAATTGAAAATTAATTTGAAAATGCCCCGTAATAGATTTTCTTAAAGAAAGGCCTATCAATAGTGTAAACAGTATTGTGGAAATTGTTTGCCAAACAAAAAACATTTCGAGTGTTGGAACAATTATAATAGCAATGACAACTAACCCATTTCGCAAAATGCCCCAACCAACCTGATACATATTAGCCTGTACTTGTTTTTCCAAACCGAGCAGCCCTCCCATATAAAAGCGGAAAAGCAATTGAAATCCAATATCGAAACTGATGATTTTGAGAAAAAAGGATACTTTATCCGTATCAAATATCTTTAAATTTAACCATTCGTTTGCGATTATCCCCGATAGAGAGAATACAACTAAAATACTAACCCCTATAATTAAAAAATAAGTGGTTTCTAGTGTTTTAAAAATTCGGATCTTTTCTGAATGGGAGTTGTCAATACGAGAAAACTCTCTTGACAAAGTGGCTGACAAACCACCATCAAGGATTGCCATCAAACCCGCAATAACTAAGGTAAAGCTGATGATGGAATAACTCTCGAATCCTAGATAGTGAATATATAGAGGTATGAATAAAAAATTGGATAAAATACTCCAGAATTTACCTATAAAATTGGCGATTATATTTTTAATCATCTATTTTAATATTCTCTAGTTTTAATTTTTTTAGCAGGAACCCCTCCAAAAATACTATAATTGGGAACATCTTTATTGACAAACGAATTGGCTCCAATAATAGATCCTTTGCCTATTCTGACACCCCTCCCGATGGTGCAATTTGATGCAATCCATACATCATCCCCAATATACACAGGTAATTCTTCATTAATTTGTTTTACCATTGGGGTAGTTATATCTTTATGGCCATGATTAAAAGCTACTATAACAACATTAGGTGCTATCATTACGTTCTTACCAATAAACACACCCGCATTTTCTCCCGAAATTGTACAGTTTTGAGCAATTGAACTCCCACTATCCATTTCAAAAACACCTTGTATCCTTACATTAGGAGAAATCAGTGTGTCCTTATGTATCTTACATCCTTTTTTATTATAGTGTCTTACTCTAAATTTACTAAATTCATCCGGCAAAAACAATAAGAATGAGAACCATAAGCCTGAGAATATTATCCTTGCTTTTTTCATAAAATAAATATTCTTACTATTTCAGTTTTACTTTTAAGAGAAATTGTTAACTATTTAAAATTCAGTTTGGATATAAACTTTCTGATTCTCAAACTCCGTATTCATATTAAAAATCATTGTGTTAAATATTGAAAAATCAGCTTCTACCTTTAGCTTTTCTAAAAGTTTCCAGCCATTTTTTAAATAAAAATCTATCAAAGCATCCTTACACAAAAGTATTCCTGCTTTATTTTGATGTACTAAATATTGACCTACTTCTTTTATTAACAAACTCCCATACCCTTTCCCCTTTTCACTAGAACAAACATTTCCGATGCCAATAAAAGGTTGAACGGTATTATTTATTATCACTTCGGTGTTTATTAAATTCAAATAAGCCACCAACTCATCCTTTTCGAACATTAAAACGTGAATGTCTTCGGCTTTTATATTACGTTCTATCCAATTCAAATGTTCTTCGGAAGTATAATTCCAATGCCTTTTTTTTAAATCAACAATTTTTTCTAATTCTTGTTGTGCTATTTGAGAATGTTTACAAAATTTAAATTGCATAATTTATTTATTATCAAACCACCACCCGCTAGGTATTGCGACAAAATGATTCATAAATTCTTTTACACCGATTAAAAAATTTTTATTATTAAAAACAGAGTAGATATTATTGTTAATATGGACGCCAGTAGCATAAAATCCAGATTCTTTAAAATCTTTTATGGCTTCTCTTTTATTTTGACACATTGTTCCGTAAACCCAATAATTAGGAGAAGTGTCTTGTGTATTTACTAACGGGACAATAGTAGATTGATTTGTAAATTTCTCATCCCAAACCGCTGCATTTTTTTTCTGTATCCTAAGAAGGTTTTCAATATCCTCCATTTGCTTTAAACCAATGTAGGAGTTCAATTCACTCATAAGCCCCCCAAAACCCTCCAACTTGATGTCACATTCTGGATTTATTTCCCCTTCAATATCTCGAAAAAAACTTCTATCAATACCATAATCTCTTATTAACAGTGCCTTTTCGTAAAGGACTTTGTCTTTAAAAACGATTGCTCCACCATCAATTGTATTGGGCAATCGCACAGTTTGGAAAGAAAAAACAGTAACATCAGTTCCAACATTCCCAAGCCTGTTTCCTTTATACTGAGAACCAAAAGCTTCAATACCATCATCTACAACAGGAATACCGTATGCTTTTCCAATAGCATTGATTTCATCTATATTTCCCAAATAGCCACAAAAATGATTGTGAAAAATGGCCTTGGTTTTTTTTGTTATTTTAGACTTCACCTCATCGGGACACATCGTTCCAGTTTTCGGATTTACATCTGCCCAAACCACTTTTAATCCTTTTACTGCAAAAGGTTGATTGGATGCTAAACAACTAACCGGACTTGCTATAACCTCATCCCCATATTGCAATCCTAAAGTAGCCAAAACAATTTGCATAGCTACATTATAAGAACTTACAGAAAGAATAAATTCACAACCTATAAAATTTTGCAATTTTGTTTCAAACGTTCTTCCATATTTTCCAAAACCCAACTGCCCTGAATAAAGTATTTCATTTATTCCCGGAATAATGTTTTCTGGCATATAAGGTTTGTAAATAGGAATCATGCTACCAGCCTTGTTTTATTACTTTTACAATTTTTTTTCTATCTTCATCTGTAACCCACCAACCACAAGGAATGTGTACCATCTTTTTATAAAAAACATCTAAATTAGGAAGTGCTGTTGGGAAATCATTCAAATATGTATGAAGGTCATTTCTTTTGTGTAGCTCGGAAGCCATTATATCATTCTCTTCCATTTTTTTAATAAATCGTTCTCTATTTTCCACTTTCATAGTATACAACCAATAAGACGGTTCTGAATCCGGATAATATTCAATTAATTCAACCCCATTTACATTCTTTAATTGTTCGTCAAAATATTTACCATTATCGATATATCTTTGAACAGTATTTTCAATACTTTCTAATTGTATTAATCCAATTGTAGCAGTAACATTGTTCATGTGGTATTTGTATCCTTGATAAGTAATATCATTGTCTAACCGAGACAATTTCTTATCAAGACCAAACCATCTTATAATTTTTCCTTTTTCATATAAATCTTTATCTTGTATTTGCAAAGCTCCACCATCAATAGTAGTTAAATGTTTGATTGCTTGAAATGAATAAATTGTAAAAGGAAAGTGATTTCCTGTTTTTTTACCCTTAAATTTTGCTCCTAAAGCATGTGCGGCATCTTCAATTACAGGAATTTTGTATTTTTCTGAAATGGCTTTAATTCTAACTACATCGACAGGAATCCCTGCATAATCAACTACAATAATAGCTTTTGTTTTTGAATTGATGGCTTTTTCAATTGCCTCTGGAGAAATATTTCCAGTGTTTAAATCTACATCAGCCCATCTTACCTTTGCGCCTACCATCTTGATGGCGACATTAGTAGGTTCTGCTGTCAATGCTGTACTAACAACTTCATCTCCTGATTGAACTCCTGCCAAAATTAAGGCAATATGCAAAGCAGCAGTTCCTGAATTGAGCGAAAGTGTATTTCCTCCTCCAATATATTCTTCGAATTTTCTTTCAAACTCTTCAACAACCTCACCTTGAGCTACATAACCGCTATACAGAACCTGCTCCAATCTTGGCATCAAAATTTCACGAGGTGGAATACTAGTTTTTATTAATGGTAACATAAAGTGAATTATTTGTTATGTCTTGCCAATTCGTCTTTTACATAATCTAGGGTAAGTAATAATTTTTTCAACCCTTCAACATCCAATCTTTCTGTATTATCTGAATTGTACTCTGTATCGAGAAGCTTTGGCCCATCATCTTGAACATATTTAGTATAGTTAAGATCTCTAAAATCAGCGGGGACTCTATAAAACTTTCCAAGATCTTCGGCTTTGGACATTTCTTCTTTAGAGCAAAGTGTTTCATACATCTTTTCTGCATGACGCTCTCCTATAATATTAATTTCATTGCCCGCATTAAATAATTCTTTAAGTGCAATGGCTAAATTTTGAATGGTGGCTGCTGGTGATTTTTGAACAAAAATATCCCCCGGGTTGCCATTTTTAAAAGCAAACATGACCAATTCAACAGATTCATCCAAAGACATCATAAATCGTGTCATATTTGAATTGGTAATAGTCAAGGACTTACCCTCTCTTATCTGTTTAATAAACAATGGGATTATGGATCCTCTTGAACACATAACATTACCATAACGAGTTGCCGTATAAACGGCATTTATATTTTTAACTCTAGCGTCCCTGGCCTTAGATATAGCCATTTTTTCCATCATCGCTTTAGAAATTCCCATAACATTTATGGGATAAACTGCTTTATCTGTACTCAAGACCACAACTCTTTCGACATTATTTCTGGCTGCGGCTTCTAATACATTTTCAGCACCCAAAATATTGGTTTGGACAGCTTGCATCGGATAAAACTCACAAGAAGGTACTTGCTTCAAAGCTGCAGCATGAAAAACAAAGTCTATTCCACGCATCGCATTATTAATACTATTAAAATCACGAACGTCACCTAAAACAAAGTTCAGTTTATCATTTTTATATTCAATACGCATATCTTCCTGCTTCTTTTCGTCTCTACTGAAAATTCTTATTTCCCTTAAATCAGAATTTAAAAACCCTTTTAACATAGCATTTCCAAAAGAACCTGTTCCTCCAGTTATTAATAATACCTTATCTTTAAAAAAATTTTTAGTCAATATATTCATTATGTATTTATTAATTGTTATTTCAACCTTTCTGACAGAATTCTATTGAAAATTAGAATTAGTATTATCAAAAAACCAGCTAAAAATCCACCAATTACAATTCCTTTCGCCTTTCCAACTCTTTCTTTCATCAACGGCAAGATAGGCCTATCAATTACCTGTATTAAAGGGGTTTCTTTTCTTAAAGTTACCTTGGCTAATTCGGTTTGTTTCACTAATTCAGTTAAAATAGCTGTATTGGCTTGCACATCTACTTGCCTGCGTGCCGAAGGGGTACGGCGTACATTAAGTGACGGATTCAAATTAAAAGTATTGTCATTAGCTACTGCAACTCCAGTAATGGCACTGTTTAATTCGCCACGAATGGAATCGGTTTGTCTTTGCAAAACAGCCATGTTCATTCTGGCTTTCTTGCTTTTAGTCGTAACATAAAATTGCCCCACTTGTCGAGCCAACGCTTCGCAAAAATACTTGGAGAATAATTCGTTAGTAGTCGAAACGTCCATGCTAATTATGGCTATTTTTTTATCTTTTTGCGCAACAGACAAACTGTTTTTGGATAAATCCGCATATATCTCTCCCAAAATACTGTCTTGAACTCTCGTGAAATACTTACGATTGGTGTTGGGCAAGAATTGAATATTTTTGAACTTAGGTTTATCTACCCACTTATCTCTCCATTGCTCATTTTGAATGTACATTTCGGCTAAAGAAATTGTCTTCTTATCAATTACAACGGGAGTCAATAAAGTTTGTTCCACCATTTTACGAGACTTAAACAACTCCGTCAAATTAGAACCTGTAAAAATACTCCCACCGCTTCCTCCTAAATCAAAACCAAAGGAACTAGCTAAACCCAATGCTCCGCCCAGCCCTCCTCCTGACTTCTCATCTTCTAGCGCAAAGGATAAAGTAGCAGTGTAAACAGGTTTCCTAATCAAGGAATAGGTCAACCCAAAAGCAATTCCTAGTACCCCAGCTACCACAATGATTTTCCACTGTGAAAGAAAATATATGTACCATTCTTTTATTTTTTCAAGTAGTTCTTTTAACGAAATTTCGTCATTAGGTATTTGTTCTTTTGTTACCATTCTTTCATTTTTTATCTTTTATCTGCCTTCTACTTCAGGAGTATTTAAACTAAAAATTACGGGTTATTTAAATGCTGTCACAATGAGTAATGCTAGACTCGTAATAACACTTCCAATGCTTACCAATTCGGCAGTGCTCATTTTTTTATTGTCTGGTTTTTCAGGCACCACAATTTGAGAACCTGGCAATACCTTGGGATACGATCTTATAAAAAAGAAAGTACTTGAAACTGCCGCCTTACCGTTTGGATAAATGATATAGGCTTTTTTCTTCCAGCCTTTGGCATCCACTCCACCAACAGCACCTATATAATAACTAAACCCATTGCCTTTCTCATAGGGAATCTCTGAAGTCAAAAGGACACTACCTGTTACTTTTACACTTTCATTATAAAAAGAAACTTCAATTTCATCTTTGGGAAATAAAGTAACATTGGTATTATCATTAGGGTCTTTGACAATTTTTCTCCACTCAACCGGAATGGTAGAATATTTTAAATCTTCTTTTAATTTTTTTGTCAATTTATTTTGAATAGAATCTTTTTTGCCTAAATTCAGGTTCACGTTTTCTAAATCTTCAATTTGCTTGGCTTGAATGGGACGTTTGATTTTTACTCCATCTAAATTGGCTACCGACGTCAAACCTCCTGCTCTTTGGATAATATCGTATATTTTTTCTTTTTTATTAGCCAAAACATATTTTCCAGCATAGGCTACGGCTCCACTTATGGTTACCATTTCTGGTTTTTCATAAACAGCCATTCTACGAATATTGACTACATCAAAAGGTTTCATCTCAAAGTTCTTAATTTGCTCATTGTTGTCGGCTGTAATCTCTAGATTAAATAATTGTACTCTGTTAGGATTAGCATCGTCTATTTCATCTGATTTCATCATTCTGGCAACCTCCACTCTTTTGGATGCTGAACCAGTTAATCCACCAGCTTGAACCAATAAATCATTTAGTGTCAAATTCTCGTGATAATCATAAATTCCTGGTTTTTTAATCTCACCATCAATGGTTATTTTATACTCCTCGACGAAATCTAAAATGGAATACACGGTTACAATATCTTCTTTTTTTAGACTGATATTGGCATCTATATCTCCAGCCAAAGCTTTGGCTAAATTCACATTGGCAACTTCTGTTGTTAAGTCAGATTTAAATCGAACAATGGTAGCCCTGTTAGTATATGCATCTTCTTTCAATCCATCGGCCTGAGCTATCAGATCAGAAATGCGCATCCCCTCATAAAAGGAATAGATGTCCGGTCTAAAAACTGCACCTTCAATTTTAATACGATTTTCAAATCGATTTAAAATCTTCGAAATTCGATACACATCACCAGGAAGTGGCTTATAGCTACTGTATTCAGAGGCTTTTATATCCTTTACCTTAAAATCTTTACTAGTTTTCTGTAGCACATTTACCGAAGCTGTATAAGCAAATTCATTGAATCCTGAAGCGAAAGTCAGCAAATCTTTAAAGGTCTCTCCTGCTTTCATTTCGAAAATACCCGGACGTTTTACTTGACCTTCCACAGTTACTCTTTGTGTGTAAGCTGGAATCCGAATCACGTCATTATCTTTCAAACCAACATTATCCGATTGATTACCGTTGACCAAAAAATTGTAAATATCTATATTCTTAAATATCTTGTTATTTCTTAATAATTCTATGTTTCTGTAACTTCCATTTTTTCCTGGTCCACCTCCCAAAAATAAAGCATTATATACTGTTGCCAATGAAGATATAGAATAATTTCCAGGTTGTTTGCTTCCTATAATTGTAACTTTTATAGTTCGAATTCGTGTTAAACTTACTCCAACTTGTGATTGCCCAGAACTTACAGTGCGGTACACTCTTGCAATGGCCATTTTTATTTTCTGAGTGGCCGCTTCAATTGTCATTCCAGAAACTGGAATTTGTCCTACATATTGAATATTTACTTTTCCTTCAACTGTTACGGGAATACTGGCATTAAATTCTTGCACGCCGTAAACACTCACTTGCAATTCGTCTCCTGGGCCAAGAATATAATTTACTGGCGTAGCAATTTTAAGATTTGGTTCAAAATTTAAAGTTGGATTATCAAATAATTCTGATCCAAAAATTAATGCATTTATACTATCCTTTATTTTCTTGTTGACAAATTTTTCCTGTTTTCTTATAGCATCAATTGAATCTTTACTGTTATAAAAAATTTCTTTTGTAGAGCCTTCTTTTTTAATAACCATACCCGTTGCTTCTAAACGGGTTTTTAATTTGGAAAATTCTGCTGCACTCATTCCTTTTGCCAAAACCATTGGTTCAGCTTGCTCAATAGTCACATTATTGCTTTGCAACTGTGCTTTTATTTTTGCTATTTCGTTGTCTGATAAATAATCAACTTTAACAGTACTCAAATCAGTGCCTTTAAGCAAATCCTGAGCCATCAGTGTTCCCGATTGAAAAAGGGCTAAAAACAATAAAACGGCAGTAATTATTTTTCTCATAATTCTATAGTAATTGGTATTTAAATTGTAATAAAGTAATCTTTCTCTTGGATGCAATTAAAAGTATCTTTTTGTCTTAATAGTTAGTTTTTTTTTGTAAAAAAAAACAAATATATGTATTTAAGTTAACTTATAGCCTCAGTTTAATATTGTCGTGTATTTCATTTAATCCTACATTCTATCAACTCTGCTCTCAAATAACGAACAACAGAACACTCCACCCACGGCTTCGCCTTAGTGACTCCCATAACAGGTTCACCATAACTTAAGGCATTTGCAAATTTATAGTAAATTAAAAAGATTAGCTGTCTTTTATTCGCACAATATAACACGTTTAAATATATAAAATAAAGTAGATTTCCTACTGTTGTTTTATTATAAACAAATTACTTACTCGATAAGTTCATCTCTAATATCTAATTTTTAAATTAAACTCAAAAATAAAAATTACACCTCTTTTTTATCTACTCTGAGTACACAACCCATAGATTCTAAAATCAAAATATAATGGTTGTGTTTGACCTCCTGAATGATGGCGGGTTGACTAACAAAAGGACCTGAATCCAGCACAATTTTATCTCCTTTTTTCCACTGATCCAATGAAACTTCATAAACGTCCGATCCTGAAAGCCAATTTCTGATGGCTTCAATTTCTGAATCCCTTACCATCGCAGGTTTTCCCAACCAAAACAAATAACGAACGGCACCCATAACCTCAAATATGCGATTCCGTTCCTTTTCTTCAATCTGAACAAATATATAGGAATTAAACAAAGGCATACTTACAATTTTTTTTCGATCAGACCATTGACTCACTTTCGTAATCAAAGGACAATAAGTCACCACCCCAATTTCATTCAATCGCTCCGCTACCTTTTTCTCCCACTTGGGTTTGGTGTACACTACATACCAATTCATAGTTTCTTCTATTCTCTATTTTCTATTCTCTGCAATCTGAAACCTGCTACCAGCAATCTGATCATGAATACATCTTCTCATAATACTTCTTATAATCCCCCGAAGTCACACTGTTCAGCCATTCCTGATTCTCCAAATACCAATCGATGGTAATTTCCAGTCCCTGCTCGAAAGTCACTGAAGGTTTCCATCCCAGCTCTTTATTTATTTTACTGGCATCAATAGCATAACGCAAATCATGTCCCGGTCTATCTTTGACATAAGTGATTAATTTGGCAGATTCTCCCTCTGCTCTTCCCAATTTCGTGTCCATAATTTGGCACAACACCTTAATCAAATCGATGTTTTTCCATTCGTTAAAACCACCGATATTATAGGTTTCGTGATTCTTTCCTTGGTGAAAAACCAAATTAATTGCCATGGCATGATCTTTCACAAACAACCAGTCACGGGTATAATTCCCATCGCCATAAACAGGCAACGGTTTATTATTGATAATATTATTGATAAACAACGGAATTAATTTTTCAGGAAAATGGTTGGGTCCGTAATTATTGGAACAGTTGGTCAGCACAAACGGTAATCCATACGTCTCTCCATAAGCTCTCACAAAATGGTCCGAACTGGCTTTGGAAGCCGAATAAGGTGAGTTAGGGTCATAAGGCGTGTTTTCTGTAAACAAACCTTCGGTGCCCAAAGAACCATAAACCTCATCCGTGCTGACATGGTAAAAACGTTTACTTTCGCCATGGTTTGCCCATTGTTTTCGGGCAGCATTGAGCAGATTTACCGTTCCAATCACATTGGTTTTTACAAAAGCCATTGGATCTTCAATGGAACGATCCACATGAGATTCGGCAGCCAGATGGATAACTCCGTCAAACTGATGTTCCTGAAATAACTGGGCGATAAAAGGCTCGTCAGTAATATCTCCTTTTACAAAAATATAATTGGACTCCTTTTCGATATCGGTTAAATTTTCCAGATTCCCCGCATAAGTAAGGGCATCCAGATTAAAGATTTGGTATTCCGGATATTTTTGGACAAAAAGACGAACCACATGCGAACCAATAAATCCGGCACCTCCTGTAATCAATATTTTTTTCATTTTATTTATAATCTTCCGTTCACATTTCCTTTCAAAACTCCTTTTACATCATATACTATGCTATTTGCATTTTGCAATTTCGATAAATCTAAATCTAAAAATGGTGTATGTGCCACTGCCAAAACTACTGCATCATACTTTTGATTGGGTAACTCCATCGTAGTTCCAAGACCATATTCTTGTTGCACTTGGACTGGATCCGCCCAAGGATCATAAACAGTAACATTAATCCCATAATCTGCCAAAGCTGAGATGACATCTACAATTTTAGTATTGCGAACATCGGGACAATTTTCCTTGAAAGTAATCCCTAACATCAACAAACTCGCTCCTTTCACAGCAATCTCTTTTTTCAACATCAATTTTACCACTTGTGAAGCTACGTATTCTCCCATACTGTCATTGAGTCTTCTTCCTGCCAAAATAATTTCAGGATTATAGCCTAAATCTTGTGCTTTTTGGGCCAGATAATAAGGATCAACTCCTATGCAATGACCGCCAACCAAGCCGGGTTTAAACGGCAAAAAATTCCATTTGGTTCCCGCTGCTTCCAAAACAGCATGGGTGTCGATTTCCAAAACATTGAATATCTTGGCCAATTCGTTGACAAAGGCAATGTTGATGTCGCGCTGTGAATTCTCAATTACTTTAGCGGCTTCCGCCACTTTTATCGAAGGTGCCAGATGTGTTCCTGCCGTAATCACCGATTGATACAATTGATTGACTTTCTGCCCAATTTCAGGAGTGGAACCCGAAGTGACTTTCAGAATTTTATCTACGGTATGTTCTTTGTCTCCCGGATTGATTCTTTCGGGTGAATAGCCCGCAAAAAAATCAACATTGAATCGCAAACCCGAAATTCTTTCCAGAACCGGCACACATTCCTCCTCGGTAACTCCCGGATAAACGGTGGATTCATAAATGACAATGTCTCCTTTTTTCAACACTTTGCCCACCGTCTCGCTGGACTTGTACAAAGGCGTTAAATCAGGACGATTGTTTTTGTCCACCGGTGTGGGAACCGTAACGATATAATAATTACAATCCGCTATTTCAGCGAGGATCGAAGTGCAATACAAACCAATGGCATCCGTCGGCGTTTCAACCAATACCTGCTGTAAACTGGCGGAATCAATCTCGAGTGTACTGTCATTACCTTGCATAAGGGCATCAATTCTGGTCTGATTGATGTCAAATCCCACCACTGAATACTGGGTAGCAAACAATCGTGCCAAGGGCAAACCCACATATCCTAAACCAATAACGGCTATTTTTATATCTGTTTTCAATTTTTATTTTTTTTTTGTTTCCAATGATTGAAACCTGGTTTTCATTCCTTTTTTATAGAGAAGTCATCCCTCCCAATATTACATAACCAAATAATCCACAACAATTAAACAGTTAACCGATTAAACAGTTAACCCAAAACTCCCCCTTTAGGGGGCTGGGGGCTTAACTCCCTATCCCCTGATATACAAATCCGATAGCCTCTAATGCTTCCTTGTCCAGAATATTTCTTCCATCAAACACAAAGGCTGGTTTTTGCATGCTGTCATATATTTTCTGCCAGTCATAGCTCACAAACTCATCCCATTCCGTAAGCACCGCAATTGCGTGTGCGGATTTACAGGCATCATACGGACTGTCAAAAGAGCTGATGGCATTCGCATTTTTCTCGGAAGTTCTGGTTTCTAAATAATCCAGATCATTCAGCACTTTTTTACGCGACACTTTGGGGTCATAAACCGCAATTTGTGCATGCTCATTGATTAAATCATTGGCCACATAAATTGCCGCCGATTCTCTGGTGTCGTTGGTGTCTTTCTTGAAAGCCCAACCCAAAAACGCAATCTTTTTATCGGCAACAGTATTGTAAAGGGTTTGCACAATTTTATTGGCAAACCGCTTTTTCTGATGGTCGTTCATGATAATCACCTGTTCCCA